>OGUD01000430.1_pt1 | contig 36549 bp, 31 predicted proteins | sample 1573671 | NCBI WGS metagenome assembly OGUD01 (sample SAMEA2582065, study PRJEB24529) | metagenome | biome: Human gut stool | place: China | collected 2011 | reverse complement strand
GAACCGGCGGTTCCCCAATGTCTTTCATGTCTTTTGTTAATTTTTCACAATTCAACTTAGGTTTTCATGAGTTTCGCAATTGTCTTAGATTAGTATGGCGATTTTTGAAAAAAATATGCAAAAGAGCATATGCCATAATTTTCTGACATATGCCCTTCTTTCAATTTTTATTCATTTTTATTTTAATGCGGCAGGATTGATCTTCTTTGTTGCGATCTCATCCTTTAACATTGCAAGGAACTCTTCTTTTGGAACGGTTGTGGTAGCCTGTTCGCCATGAAGTCTGTAGCTTACTGTTCCGTCTTTTACTTCGTTCTTGCCAAGAATGATGAGGTAAGGAACTTTCTCTACCTGTGCAGCTCTTACACGATAGCCAAGTTTCTCGGCACGCTCGTCAATCTCCACACGGATACCGTTCTCATCCAGATAGCTGAGAAGTTCATGTGAGTATGCATTCAACTCTTCATCCTCATTTTTAACCGGAATGATTCTTGCCTGAACCGGTGCTAACCAGAGTGGCAGATTTCCTTTTGTTTCCTCTAAGATATAAGCCATGAAACGGTCAAGGGAACCAAGGATTGCTCTGTGTAAAACAACCGGTGTTTTCTTTGTGCCATCTTTGTCAATGTATGTCAGATTGAATTTTTCTGGTAAGCAGAAGTCAAGCTGGCAGGTGGAAAGTGTGTATTCATTTCCGATTGCCGGTTTTACGTTTACGTCAAGTTTTGGTCCGTAGAATGCAGCCTCACCGATTTCCTCTGTGTAGTCGATTCCAAGGTCATCTAATACTTTTCGGAGTGCATTCTCTGCTGTGTTCCACATCTCATCGTCATCATGATATTTTACTTTATCAGCAGGATCTCTTAAGGAGAGCACGCAACGGTAATCTGTGATGTTGAAATCCTTGTAAGTATCAAAAATCAGATCTACAACCTGTGAGAACTCTGACTCAATCTGTTCCGGTGTCACGAAAAGATGTGCGTCGTTCTGGCAGAAATGACGTCCTCTCTCGATACCTTTTAAAGTACCGCTGGCTTCGAAACGGAAGTCATGTGCGATCTCACCGATACGGATTGGAAGATCTTTGTAGGAATGCATTCTGTTTGCATAAATCATCATATGATGCGGGCAGTTCATTGGACGGAGAACAAAGGACTCTCCCTCCACTTCCATTGCAGGGAACATATTGTCTTTGTAATGATCCCAATGACCGGATGTTTTATACAGATTAACCGTACCAACACAAGGTGTCATAACATGAAGATATCCAAGTTTTCTCTCTTTTGCTTTGATATAATTTTCAAGTTCCTGCCATACTGTGTATCCTTTTGGAAGGAACATTGGAAGTCCACGTCCAACAAGGTCATCCGACATGAAAAGATTCATCTCTTTACCGATTTTTCTGTGGTCACGGTCTTTTGCTTCCTCAAGAAGTTTTAAGTGCTCCTCTAACTCTTCCGGTGTCGGGAAACATACACCGTAAATACGCTGCATTACGTGATTGTTTGCATCACCTTTCCAATATACACCAGAGTATTTTACAAGTTTGAAGTTCTTACATAACTTTGTATTGTCTACGTGAGGTCCACGGCAGAGATCCGTGAAATCTCCCTGATCGTAAACAGAAATGTTTCCATCTTCCAGACCTTCAATTAAGTCCAGTTTGTATGGATCATCTTTGAACATTTCCATTGCTTCTGCTTTGGAAATCTCACGTCTGTAAATCTTCTTGCCTTCTTTGCAGACTTTCTTCATCTCTTTCTCGATTGCTGCAATTGCTTCGTCGTTGATGATATCATCGCCAAGGTCAATATCATAATAGAAACCTTCTTTTACAACTGGTCCTACCCAGAACTTTGCCTGTGGGTATAAGTGTTTTACTGCCTGTGCCATCACATGTGCGCAGGAATGGTTTAAAGTATTCAGTCTCTCGTCTGCTTTAAAATCTACCATTTTCTTCATTTCCTTTCGCTATATAAAAATAAGTTTCTGTAGGAAGTATCTCCGATTCTCTGTACAACATAAAAAATCCCTGATACTGCATTCCTACAATATCAGGGACGATATACTTATCGTGGTTCCACCCATCTTCATCTCTCCATCCTATCAGACATCAAACTTCTTACTGCCTGTCCATTCTGGAGAAATCTCATTCTTGATGATAACGGTATCACCGGACCGGATTGGGGTCACTCAGAGCTGGTCTTCACATAATTCTTAGCCGGAATGCTCACACCAAACGCCTTCCTCTCTGGGACTTTTTCTTATGCTACTCTTCTCTTCATCGTTTTGACTAGGGTCATTCTATACCCTTTTCTTCTATCTGTAAAGTACTTTTTACAGTTCAGATACGGCGGACTATCTTCCGCAGCAGTATTTGTATTTCTTACCGCTTCCGCATGGGCATGGATCGTTACGTCCGACTTTTTTGCCTACATGAACAGTGCCGGATTTCTTCTGCTCTAAGAATAAAGCTCTTCTCTTCTCATCATCAAAAATCTCTTTCCACTGTGGTAATTCATATAACCAGTCTGCCTTTGCGTCAACCATGTTTTTGTATAATTTTTCTTTGTCAAAAACAAGGTTAACTTTTGTATCTTCTTCCATGGTGTCGATTGGATTAGCCTCAACCAAGCTGTCGTTGATTCCGTCTAAGAATCCTGTCATCTCCATAACACTGAGGTTGTACTTCTCTGCAAGCTCTTTTACAGTTCCTTCTACTTTCTCATCCGGATTTGTTAAAAGCTGTTCGTATACGCCCTTCTCTAAAAGGAAGTATCTCTGCCAGAATCTCTGTAATTCACCTCTATCTGCTTTCTCATTATAGGCAACTTTCTGCCACTGTTCCAATAATGCCATGTTACATTCCTCGATTTCTAATTATAGTATATTTGCACCATGCACAGGTGCATTTGTTATTATAGCAAATATTGATGGGTTTTTCAAAGGATTTTTTTAGGTGGGATAAATGCAAATATTTTATTAACGGAATAATCAACTTCAACACTTAAAGTGTCACTTGTTTTAGCCTGTCATTCTTTGCAAAATTTATTATCTTTGAATTGCAAAAATACTCCTACCAAATAAGAAATCTTATCTGCAAATGTCGCTCAATGCTTTTACATCATATTTTTTAAAATGGTAGCTGCTATATTTTTTCCTTCTCTCCAATCACTACCTGTTTTTGCAATAGTTGTTTTATATCTATCGTCGCCATAATATGTTAAACGATAATGCTTTCCATCATCAGTTATTTCAAAGCCAATATCTTTAAGTTCCTGCCTCATTATTCCAGATAAAGTCTTATAATCCTTGAACATATTTTTTATGGTTTTCTCTCTTTCATCACGAATCCTTTTATATGCATTTTTCTCAAGAATATCACGAAGTACATCATATCTTCTAGTTTTGGGAGTTGCTGCTTTTAATGCCTCTTCTAGAGCATCTAAAATCATTTCTTTGATTTCTTCAGCATAAAACTCTTCTTCATCTCCTAAGAAAATCACTGGCACTCTATCAACAGTATTAATTTTCGAACGAAGTCCATAATTTTCACTTGTCAAAGCATCATTTACACGAGATAATTGCTCTACCTGCTCCTGAAGTTTTAACATATCTTCTTCAAAACTATCAAGAATTTTATCAGCTTCAGCTTTTGCATCTTTTATTGCTTCCTGCTGCATCTTTTCCTGCGTCTTATCCAAATTTCCTTTCAGTAGCAATAACTCATAAAGTGCTTTTCGTCTCTCTTCTTCTGCCTGCGCTCTTTCTTCTTTTTGGCAAAAAAGTCTATCTCTTAATAATGCATTATTAACTCCCTGCCATGTATATAATGTTTCAATCATTTGCGAATTACTATATTGAATAACAACTTGAACAACTTTTTCCAACAAATGATTATCAATGCCTGTTGTACGCCTATATAAATAGCGTCTACGTCCCATTGCCTGTCTTGGGAAATATATACCTATAGCACCATAGTACTCATTCTTTTCATTACACAATATCTTCAGCTTGTTATTAGTACAATTGCTATCTTGAACAAGAACATGAGCCGCTCCCTTTAATTTACTAGCTAAAAGGCCAACATTAACTGGATTATCATCATAATATGTCTTTGAGATATACACAATTGGTAATCTATACGTTGTTTCTCCGTTAATAATATCTGCAAGCATTTGAATATTATCATTATTTATAGATACTGGCTTCTTCAACACTTCTAGCAATCCATCTTTCTTTACATACCCTCGCTCAATTAACAACGTAATAAAATGTGGTGTCGAAAATTTAGGATCAATCGTTAAAGCCTCTTCAAGATAACTACGATCTAATCGAATTGACATTTTCATATCTTGAAAATTCATAACATAATCTGTATCCCAGACTGCTCCATCCTCTTCAATTTTCTCAAATCTAACAGCAATAATATTTTTATTTCGATATTCCTCAATATCTATCCACAATTTTTCATTGCCATACCTGATATTATGTTCACCATTCCACTTGATACCTTTAATAACATTACTCTCATGAGGACTTCCTTGATTCCATTCCAAAACCAATTTTATAAAAGAATCTTTCGTTAAAGACTTTTCAATATCAAGAATTGTTGAAAATAATAACATATTTTTTCTCCTTCTCATTTGTCTATTTTGGTATATGTTTATTCAATATCCCCAATGTTTCCATCATCTGCCTGAAAATCTTATTCACCATATCATTCTGCTTATTTATGATATCAATTTTTTCAGCAAGCTACACTTGTGTTTTTCCCTTTTCAATACATGTCACTTTTAAATCAAAAGCACCGTCTTCTCAACGAAAAAACTGTCCAAACTCATTTTCCTAATTTCTATAATCTGTCTAAACTGACTAGTGATCTATGAACATCAATATTTCTTTTTCACTATTATTTCATAACATTCTCTTCCATTAATTCATGCCATATAATTTTTATATATTTTACCACCCCACATAAACCAGCACAATGAACTTACGTGAAATCGAAAGTTATTTTTTTGCAGAAAAGCACTCTAAAAGAACGATTCTGATTGCTCATTCTATTAGAGTGGTTCTACTTTATAATTTCTGTTATAGTCTGAGTTCATTTCCAAAGCCGCCGAATTCAAATACTTTGTTTTCTTTCGGACATTTTTCATATTCTCGCTCTTACACTGCTTCCCACGCATACGTTCCGTCACAGAGCCAGCTCCTGGCGAGCTGACCCTGTGATGGATGATTCTGTCTGTGGTTATTTGGCTTTGGCTTGGAGTTCGGCGATGGCGGTGTTGTATTCGGACTCGGTATAATCTTCCAAAATGACTTCCTTCGTTGCATGAAAGCGGATAATCATGTTTTTGATAGCGGTGATGTTGGCTTGCCGTTGACCGATTTCTTTGCCGATTTCTTTGCCGGCTTCCTCGCCCTGCTTATACGCCTCATCTGAATATTTTCTCATTATTTCACACACTGCGTTTACGCCTCCCTCTTCATGTTTCAGATAGTGCACACGGTTGGTTAATTTTGGAAATTTGGCATTGTCTATCTCTTTCTGCTGAAAACAGCCCATGTATTCCGAGATGCTTGTTTCGTCTTTTACAGTGGTATTGACGAATACACGCTCTAATCCGTCGTCTACTTTTTCCTGTGTTTCCCGGATCACGCTGTCCACGTGATAGATCACCCTGCCACGTTTAAAGATATCGAACTCGGAAATATACACAACGATCAGATCGATCGTCTCCTCAAATTTATCATCCGTCTGCGAATCCCGCACCGTGATGACCGATGCATTGAACCGCACTCTTTTTAAATGGTGATCCTTGTTAGATCGCTGCACTTCCACGTTACACTTTTTTCCATTTCCAAGGATACAGAGTGCATCCAGACGGACAGATCGCCCATACAGGTTTCTCTCACTGCTCTGTACGATAACGTCTTTTACGACGAGTTTCTCATCTTCTAAAATGATACGCAGCATCTCCTGACATACGCCAATATCATCTGCCAGTACTTCAAAAAACGTATCATCAATAGGTCTGAAATTTTTAACCTGTTCTATCTTTTCCTCTAATGTCTTTTGTTTTTTCCTGGTCATTTGACCTCCTGCTTTTATGGTATACAAACAGGTTTTCCGAATGATCTATGTTTATTATATAGAACCCCTCAAGATTCTTCAAGACTGTTTGTATGGATTTTTTAGTTACTGTTCTAAATTTGTGTCTGTCATTTTCTCCTGCTGAGTGGTCCACCGATGTGGTGATGGATTTTTTTGTTATGTTAGCTTATTTTGTAACTTTGATTTGATAAAAAAGATAGGTTTATTGTAAGGGGCTGGGTGGGGAAAGTCAAGTAAACTTTTAACTTTTCCTGCTCTTTTGCTTTTTGACTGAATGATTGAAATGGAAGAGCCAGCTCCTCACGGCTGCTGGTTGCATGCAGACGGCGCTGCCATTGCAGCTCGAAGCAGTTGTTCCACTTTTTCCTGCTCAATTTTCTTTTCCTGATATTTTCTGATACTTACTCTGTGAAAGATACTGTTCATTCTATTTTCCTCCAATCATATTTCTACACCCATTTAAAAGCTCTCATCGCCACGCTTCATCTCCAGCGCTGTCCCATCCTTCCAGTCACAGCAATTGCGTAAGTACTCCGCCTCCGTGTTCAAAAAGTTTTCCGCATTTGGCGGCAGCACAATCGGCTCAATCGTATTGTTTTCGTAATTGCAGACGTAAATGGTTTTGACACAATTTAAAAATACCCGGTCAAATCGCATTTTTTTCTTTTCCTGTGTATATCTCATATATTCAAACAGTGCACCTGCATCAATATCATTCTCGTCGGTCGGATGCAGAAAAAGATACAGACCATTGTAGCGCTTATGGATATAATTTGCATTTAGTTTTTCTAGTTTGCGATCAAAACGATATTTCGCCTTGGAAAGATAATCCTGCTGCACGGTATTATCTGCAGAATCGCCCAGAACCTTCCGTTGTAAAAATTCAGCCGTTCCCCATATTTTTCAAACGCCAGAGGAGGCAGTTCCTCTTTCCGGCAGCCAAGATATTTTTCGATAAAACTCTCCTCCTGCCCGTCATCCGGCAAAAGTGCCTGACTGACTTCCAACCCGAAATCCATGTTTGGATTAATCCAATCCGGCGATTCACTTTTCACAAAATATGGTTCGTATTCCTTCCACAGATATTTCAATGATACCGCCGCATAAATTTCATTCAAAAGCTTTTCATATGCCACCCGATTTACCTGCCTTTTCTTCCACAATTTTATTGACGAAACTGTTTTTTTCCTATACGATGATTGTACCATAGTTTATTACAATTTTCCCGAAAGGATTCAAAATATGAAAAAAATAAAACAAATTTTAGCAATCATCGGCGTGATCGTTCTGGTTGTGCTTTATATTTCTACTATCGTCTGTGCAGTTTCTGCCAGCGAAAATTTTATGAACATGCTCATGACATCTATTTATGCCTCTGTGATCATCCCTGTTTTGATCTGGGCATACAGTTTTATTTACAAACTGATCAAGAAGGATTCCGAAGAGAAAGATACTACAGAGCATTAAAAAATCAGCACCTGACCAAATTTTCTGTCGGGTGCTGATTCTGTTTTTATCTCATTTATTCTTCTGTACTCTCAGACACGCTCTCTGTATCTAAAACAGTCTCCGTACCTTCTGCATTCTCTGTTCTCTCCGCATCTTCCGTGACGGTCAGTTCCTCAATCGTTTTTGAAAAAGCATCCGCAAGAGACGTTTCTGTCAGATAAATGCTTCCTCCATCAGCTGAAATAATATAGTATGCATTCAAAGTATCATTTTTATTTCCTACAAAAAGAGAAACAGACCCTTCACTTGTTGTGTAGGATATCAGATCTTCCGGCTGGTCAAATCCAAACTCTTTCAGATCTGTATAATCACTGATCTCTTCTATTGCTGTCAGCGATGACAGTGTTGCAAGCATGCTGTCGATCGCTTCTTCATCCATATCCAGTGATGTGTCTCCGTCATAGGTCCATGTATCCCCATCCTTTGTAAAAGTATACGTCACATGGTCAACCTCATAAGAAAATGCTGTGATCGTGTCAACGTCCACTTTGGAAATATAAATGGTAGAAGCCTCTTCTTCCGCTGTTTTCTCTTCCTCTTTATTTTTGTTATACCATTTCATTCCGAAGGTGGCAGCGATAAGCACTGCCAGCACGATCAGAATTACAATAAACTGAATTTTCTGTTTTTTCATATTCTATCTGTCTCCAATCTTGATTTTCTATCATCTATTGTTTTATTTTTTTCTTCTTGATGCCCATATCACAATTCCAAGAATCATCATAATGACCGGAAGCACGATCATCAGACCAAGCCCGTACAAGATCCCTGCCGCCGCATCCACCGTGATGGCGCTGAGCGTGTAATCTTTTGTCGGGATCACACTTGTTGCAAGATCAGAATCGCCAACCATCTGGGCAATGATATCTGTAAACATTGCGCTGTTATTTCCGGAAACGATCTGGTCTGCACTGTCTGCAAACATTTCCACAGATCCGGCGACCACTACTTTTGCGACTGTATCTTCATCGATTGTTTTTTCCATGGCAACCGCAACCGCAAATGTTCCTGCAGCATCTCCCTCTTCCAGCTCTGATGTTGTTGCATTTGCTGCATCTGTCTTGGATACTGCTTTATCTGTCGTCTCCAATAATGCTGTATAAGTTGTATCATCTGTATCTTCCCCATAGGTGATTGCCTCGCTGTATGGAGCAAAGATATATGAACCGCTGACGGAACTTGTATATGCACTTGAATTTACGTCAGGAAGCAGGTAATACGGTGTATTGCTGTAATAATAGGATTTATCATTTTCCATGACAATGCCGGAAACACGCTCCATTCCGCAGGCTGACAGGATCGACTCGAAGTTTTCCAGACCCTGTGCCTGGAAATTGCAGGTGATCAGCACTTTTCCACCCTGATTGATATAATCGATCACTTTGCTGGCATCATCCTCCGAAAAATCAGTGGTCGGTCCATTAATAATCAACGCTGCTGCATCTTCCGGAACCGCATCCTCTTTTAATAATGCAAGGTCAGATAATGTGATATTTGCTTTTTCAATTGCCTCTGTAAATCCACCGGATAAAGCTGTTTCCCCATGTCCGGATACCTGATAAATCACCGGAAGCTCTGTGGAATCCATGGTCACATACTGAATCGCACTTGTAAGCTGTCCCTCTGCATCATATCCATCAATGCTTCTGGAATAACTGCTGTAATCATAACTATAGGTATACACATCATTGTAATCAATAACTCTGGAACGCTCGCTGCTCACAACGATCATGCTGTTTGAAGTTACAGAACTGTCTGTATACTGCGCAGCAAAAGCCGGGTTTGCAGCCGGATTGATATAGGAAACTTTGATGTGATCCGACAGGGATTCATATCTCTGTAATGTCTCATCCAGCTTTGTATCTTTTGATGCATCGGACACCAGCACATAAATTGTCACATCCTCGTCGAGACTTTTCAGATAATCCTTCGTATCGTCTGTGATGGAATAAATTTTCGTTGAAGTGACATCAATGGATGTCCATGTTGCCGGAAGTTCTGCCACGAACAGGTTCACAGCAACGGTCACTGCCACCATTGCAATGATCATTCCCGTTGAAAATACACCTGTCGATATTTTTTTGGAGCTGATGCTCCAGCGGCGTTTCTGAACGGACTGCCCTGTCAGGAACAAAAGTAATCCAATGATCGTTACGTAATAGACAATTCCCGCCACATCCAGTGTTCCATTCATAAAGTTATCAAGCGGCGTATAAAAATCGTAGCAGCCTAAAATTTTTGTCAGAAGATTTCCGCTCTCTGAGATCAGATTACAAATGCTTCCCATCATATAGCCGGCAAATAATGCAACAAATGTCAAAACTGCGGAAATCACCTGGCTTTCGGTCAATGAGGAAATAAACATACCAACGGCAATGCAGGCGCAGCCATACAGCCAGAATCCAAGCACTGCTGCATAGGATTCCCCTAATGGGATCGTTCCGTAGGACATTAACAGCAATGGTGTGATCGCAATGATCACCATATCTATGGTAAATACAAAAGCCATTGCGAGATATTTTCCCAATACTACTTTTCCCACAGATACCGGTGCAGTCAGGATCAACTGGTCTGTTCTGCTGTGGCGTTCCTCCGCAAAACTGCGCATAGTCAGCACAGGTACCGTGATCAGCATGATAAATGCGATCGCCGACAGTGAGTAAGAAATATAAGGATAGCCTGCGCGCAGATTGTAAACATAAAAATATAGTCCATAGAGTACAAGAACTGCTGCAATAAACAACCATCCTGTCACCGTCTGAAAGTAAGCTTTTACTTCTCTTTTTAATATCGCAAACATTATTCCCCATCCTCCTTACTCTCTTTTCCAAAATGAGACTTTACAAAATGGAGTTTTTTCTCCGGCAGAACTTCCTTCTGTGTCCCCTCTTTTTCCGTAAGTTCGAGGAACACATCCTCAAGAGATTTTGAAACGGGATTCATCTGCAGAATGACAAATCCATGGTTGACACAGGAAGCAAACACCTGTTCCCTGATATCCATTCCCGGTTTTGCGATCAGATTCAGATGTACACACGCTTCGTCCTTCTGCTCTAATGGAATGCATTTTTCAACTTCTGCGATCCCGGTGAATGTCTCCTGCACTGCCGCATTGTCTCCTTTGATCAGAAGTTCGATCTCCTGCGCCCCGGACATCTGTTTCATCAGATTCTCCGTGGAATCGCCTGCCACTAATTTTCCTTTGGAAATAATGAAAATGTGATCACACACTGCAGATATTTCAGACAAAATGTGCGAACTTAAAATAACCGTATGATTTTTGCCAAGTTCTTTGATGAGGTCACGGATCTCTATGATCTGTTTTGGATCAAGTCCGACCGTCGGTTCGTCCAGAATGATGATCTCCGGATACCCTAACACTGCCTGTGCAAATCCGACTCTCTGCCTGTAGCCTTTTGACAGGTTACGGATCAGTCTTGACTGCTGTGCAGTGATTCCGGTCGTCTCCATCGCCTCCTCCACATATTTATTTCTCCGACCCTTTTCGAGTTTCTTTAACTCTGCCACAAAGTTCAGATACTCCCTGACTGTCATATCCACATAAAGAGGCGGGATCTCCGGCAGATATCCCACACATTTTTTTGCTTCTTCCGGCTGTGCAAAAATATCAAATCCGTTGATCTTCACCTCTCCGCTGGTTGCACCTAAATACCCTGTAATAATGTTCATCGTGGTGGATTTTCCGGCGCCGTTTGGTCCTAAAAATCCATAAATTTTTCCTGGTTCCACAGTCAATGTCAGATCATTCACTGCAATATGGTCGCCATATTTTTTTACCAGATGGCTGATCTCGATCACAATCTTTTCCTCCTTACTTCCGGCTCGCATGAAAATCGCGAAATCCGTCTGTTTTCACGAATTTCGCAACTGTCGGTTTTCGATAGTATTATCTTATTGAAAAAATGTGTTTAATTTTGGTAAAAATTGTGATAACTTTGTGAAACGACGATTTTTTCTCTTCTTAAATACCTGTTATTTAGACATATATATTGTATTTCTTCAGATCCTCTTTGACCTGCTCAATCGTCTCAAAACAGATTCCGTGGATTCCGGCTTTTTTTGCTCCCTCGATATTTTCCATCCGGTCATCGATAAATACACACTCATCCGCTGTGAGCTGATATTTTTTTAATAATGTCTCATAGATTTCCACATCCGGTTTGACCTGTCTCACACTATAAGAAAAGATATCGCCGTCTGTCAACAGTAAGAAATCCAGCGCATTGTCCTTCGTTCTCTGATAAGTCCAATCTCCATAGTTAGAAAGAATATACACATGCAAGCCTTCTTTTTTCATATTGGAAATCCATTCTTTCGTATAGGAAAACTGTGTGATTGCCAGTTCCAGATGATTCCAGAACAGATTGATCTCTTTTTTATATTCCGGTGCCTTCTCATAAAATGCCTGTAGGATCTGTTCATCTGACCAGACGCCACGGTCTGTCTCAAGCCAGACCGGAGTATTGACCGTAGCATCCGCTACCACTTTCACTGTCTTATCATCAAATCCAAGTTTTTTCATTGCGTCTTCCGGCTCCCACGCCACAAGAACTTTCCCGACATCTAAAATTATATTCTTTACCATACAATCCTCCATGTTTTGTCACAAAAGGCAGGGTGCACTGCACGCCTGCCTCAGTCTTTTTATTTATTGCGGTAAATGATATCTTCTCTGCCTGGTCCGTTGGAAACCATTGTGATCGGGTATCCGATCTGTTCCTCAACAAACTCAATGTAATTTCTGCAGTTTTCCGGAAGATCCTCGTATTTCTTAATTCCACGGATATCACATTTCCATCCCGGAAGCTTCTTTAATACCGGTTTTGCCTTCTCTAATTTTGCAGTTACAGGGAAGTCTGTGGTTACTTCTCCATCGATATCGTATCCAACACATACCGGGATCTCATCTAAGTATCCTAATACATCAAGTACGGTAAGCGCTACATCCGTTGTTCCCTGCAGACGGCATCCATACTTACTTGCAACACAGTCATACCATCCCATTCTTCTTGGACGTCCGGTTGTTGCTCCGAATTCACCGCCGTCTCCGCCTCGTCTTCTCAGTTCGTCTGCCTCGTCTCCAAAGATCTCGCTAACGAATGCTCCTGCTCCTACTGCGGAAGAGTAGGCTTTACTTACTGTTACGATCTTCTTGATCTCATATGGTGGGATGCCTGCTCCGATCGCACCGTATGCTGCTAAAGTAGAGGAAGATGTTACCATTGGATAAATTCCGTGATCCGGATCTTTTAAGGTACCAAGCTGACCTTCTAATAAGATCTTCTTGCCTTCCTTGATTGCTTTGTCCAAGAATAAAGAAACATCTCCGACATATGGAGCTACCATGTCTCTGTACTCATGTAAAGTAGCTAATAATTCCTCTTCTTTTAATAATGGTTTGTGATACATATGCTCAAGCATAATGTTCTTTGTCTCGCAGGTACGTTTTACTTTTGCCTGTAATAATTCCTCGTCGAATAACTCACTTACCTGGAAACCGATCTTTGCATATTTGTCTGAATAAAATGGTGCGATACCAGACTTGGTAGAACCGAAAGAATTCTTTCCAAGACGCTCCTCCTCATACTGATCGAAAAGAACGTGGTATGGCATAACGATCTGTGCTCTATCTGAAATCATGATTTTTGGTGCAGGCACATTGCGGTCTGTGATCGATTTGATCTCACTTATTACCTTCGGGATATCCAGTGCAACACCATTTCCGATAATGTTGGTGATGTGGCTGTGGAATACACCGGATGGCAATGTATGTAATGCAAATTTACCATAGTTGTTTACGATGGTGTGACCTGCATTTGCTCCACCCTGAAAACGGATAACGATGTCCGCTTCATCTGCAAGCATATCTGTGATTTTTCCTTTTCCCTCGTCGCCCCAGTTAGCGCCTACTACTGCTGTAACCATTTGATTTTCCTCCTGCATAAAAAAAGTGATGGTCTGTAAAAACCATCACACTTTCCTGTTTTTACTTTATGATTATACACGAATATATGTCATAAGTAAAATTAATATTCATTATATTTGATATAATTGTTTATTATATCATGAAGCAAAGCTTCATGATCGACATTCGCCGTTCGCCGAATGCATAAATGCATTCTTCTCACTTGCGCTCATTATATCATGATATTCCATATGCTATCAGACACGATTGGTTTCAGAAACATTGAAACCAAAAGCGTAACTGCCAGAATCAGGACAGGTTCATATCGTACCAAAATTCCTTTCGAATCCACTGATTTTAAAGAGAACGGAAAAGAAAATCTTCTGCTTATTTCATATCCCAGCACAGTTCCTGCCGTATTGGTGATCAGATCATCAATATCCGTAAGCCTGAATGTAAATATCTGTAATAGTTCAATCCCCAGTGATACCGCGAGTCCCATGAAAAACATGGTTTTGAAAGACCGGTAATTCTTCCAGACCGCAGGTACAAAAAATCCCATCGGTATAAATAAAATGATATTCAAAATCGTATTTTTCATATATGCAAACGGACTGTTTACAATGTCTATAAACGGTATCAGATTCAGACCAAAATCTATCTGAAATGTCACAACCGCAGGAACACCCACAACTGAAAACAAAGCAATCGCATAAAATGCAAATATCAGTTTTACACAAAATGGTTTAAATTCCCATTTCCTGTAGATTGTACACTGCAAAATAGCCAAAGCAGGAATCACAAAAATAACAGACGAGATACAATCTATCCCGATTGATAATAAACGCATCATTGACGTTTCCCCCTAAATATCCTGATCCTGCATATAAATTTATCATATTACTGCCCGTAATCCCGTTGATATTCTATTAAGATTGATGAAGAATTGATGAACTTTTTCTGACATTTTTTCACTACGGAACAGGCAGAAAATCATATAATTTTTCTGCCGCTGCCGACATCGGCGCACGCTCGTTTGAGACAATGCAAAACTCGCGTTCCGGTATCGCCCTGTCAAATTTCAATACGAATAATTCCCCATTTTCAATGTATTTTTCTGCGAAATCCGACACGACACTGGCAACACCGAGGTTGCGCACTGCAAACTGGATGAGCATATCGCTCGTCGCAAGTTCAAATTCCGGCCGGACAAATGTGCCGCGTTCTGCCAGATAATCTTCCACATATTTTCTTGTGGAAGTACTGCCCTCTAAGCACATGACCGGAAGATTTTCAAGCTCTTTATAGCTTAATTTTCCGCCTTTTAAATACTCAAACTTTTTTCCCGCCACAAAGACATCCTGAATTTTGCGGACAGGTGTCATTTTAAAATCATATTTATTGTTCACCGGGGTACTGATAATTCCAAAATCAATTTTTCCGTCCTGCAAATGTTTCAACGTCTCCGGTGTCGGGGCATTCGTCACAGTCACTTTGATCTGTGGAAATGCATCATGGAACGCTTCTAAATAAGGAAGCAGATAAAACTGCAATGTCATGTCACTAGCCCCCACACAGATTTCTCCGGCATCTAAGTTTAACATCTCTGAGAGTTTTTTCTCCCCGGTAAGGATTGTCTCATATCCTTTTCTCACATATTCTGCAAGCAGTCCGCCTTCTTTTGTCAAGCGCACGCCTTTGGATGTCCGCACAAAGAGAGCACAGGAAAGATCACTTTCTAAATGCTTGACTGCCTGGCTGACTGCCGGCTGTGAGATGGAAAGTGCCTCTGCTGCGAGGGAGATACTGTTGTATTTGGATACATAATAAAAAATTTTGTAGTATTCGAGGTTTGTCTGCATTATTTTACTCCGTGATTTTACTGTGACTTGCAAATAATTGCTTTCTTATTATAACAGTTTCCCACGAAAAAATCTTTTCTTTTGCGAAAACAAAAAATTTATATTTTTTCGCAAAAATAAACATTGTCTTTTTGCGGTCCATGCCTTATACTAAGTTGCTGAAACGTAAAGAATATGCGTGTTGAGGCTAAAAAACACGGACAGATTTTTAACTATTTTATAAATCAAGGAGTACAGATTATGACAAAAGACATGACAATGGGAAGCCCGCTCAGAATGATCTTACTTTTTTCCGTTCCGGTTTTACTGGGAAATATTTTTCAGCAGTTTTATAACATGGTGGATACGATCATTGTCGGGCAGTATCTTGGTGAGGATGCTCTGGCTGCGGTAGGCTCTACCGGATGTCTGATGTTCCTTGTATTAGGATTTGCAAATGGTATTGCGCAGGGATTTGGCGTTATGGTCTCCCACGCCTTCGGTGCAAAAGATTTCAAGCTGTTAAAGCATTATGTCGCACTCTCCCTGATACTGACTGCCATTGTATCGTTACTTCTGACTATCCCTACGGTGGCAGCTTCCAGACAGTTTCTTATTTTAATGAAAACACCGGACAATATCTTAGGACTCGCAGACTCTTATATTAAAGTCATTTTCGCAGGTATCCTGCTCACGATGTCCTACAACGTTGCCGCCGGTATTTTAAGAGGGATCGGCGACAGCAAAACACCGCTGTATTTCCTGATTCTCTCTTCCTTTTTAAATATTGTGCTCGACCTGTTTTTGATCGTCGTCGTAAAACTTGGAACCGCAGGCGCTGCCTATGCAACGATCATTGCGCAGGGTGTCTCCGCACTGCTTTGCTTTATTTATATGTTCCGCAAATTCGACATTTTAAAAACCAGCCGGGAAGATTACTATCTCGACGGATACGGTGTGTTCAATATGCTTTCCATCGGTATTCCGATGGCGCTCAACTATTCCATCACCGCTATCGGAACCATGATCCTGCAGGGTGCAGTCAATATTTTCGGTTCCAGTGTTGTGGCTGCCTTCACTGCCGCCTCCAAAGTGGAAAACCTCTCCACCCAGACCATGCCGACACTCGGCACTGCGATTGCCACCTACTGTGGTCAGAACCTCGGCGCAGGAAAATACAAACGTATCTACGAGGGAATGCGCAAAGGATTTTTCATCTGCATTTTTATCTCGCTTGCTGCCTCTGCCATCTGCGTATTCGGCGGACGTTTTATTGTGAGCTGGTTTGTGAGCAATCCTTCTGAAGAAATTTTCGACTATGCCATGCAGTATCTGAACACCATCAGTTTCTTCATGCTGCCGCTCGCATGGATTTTCCTTTACCGGAACGCCCTGCAGGGCTTAAACCGCGGACTTGTTCCAATGTTGAGCGGTGTTGTGGAAATGGTGTGCCGTATTATCGTGATCGCCGTCACCTTAAATCCGTTCGGTTACTGGGCAGTCCGTCTGGCAAGCCCGATCACATGGCTGTTCACCGGAATCCTTCTGATCGTAACGTATTTTATCTGGGAAAAACAGAGCCGGAAAAAACATTCCGGTTCATCGGACTAAAATTTTAGTTTTCCACCCCACTTCTGAACAGTCTCCACAAGCTGTATCAGATACCGGAACACCGGCTCCGTGATGACTGCGAACACAATCATGAGCATTGCACATTTTCCTGTGACCGCCGTGATCGCAAACAGTTCACTGAAAAACAGCATACAAAATAACCAGCCGATGACCATCGCTGCGATCAGGATCGCATGCGGTGTTGTCATCGGTTTTGCTATATGATAAAGGATCATGAAGCCGACAACTGCGATCAGGATCGTGCACGACGTGGAAACGCACTCTTTTTCCACTCCGAACTCCCTGCAGAAAATCACCAGACCGCTCACCACGATAAAATCTGTAATCCCAGCCGGAAGCGCCTGGATCAGGACATTGGTAAGAAAATGCCCATGGATCTGATTCCGGTTCTGCTCCAGCGCCAGAAAAAATGACGGAATCCCGATCGTAAAAACACTGATGAGCGACACCTGCGATGGCTCCAGCGGATAATCAATCAGAAACAGCATGGAAAATACGGCTAAGAGCATGGAGAAAATGTTCTTGACCAGATAAAGGCTGGCAGTGCGCCCGATGTTGTTCACCACCCGCCGCCCTTCCATGACAACCGCCGGCATTTTATTGAAATCGTTATCGAGCAGCACAAGCTGTGCCACATGCGAAGCCGCCTCACTGCCTGATGCCATCGCAATGCTGCAGTCTGCATCTTTTAACGCAAGAATATCGTTCACGCCGTCTCCGGTCATTGCCACGGTCTTTCCCTGCTCTTTTAATGCCTGCACCAGAAGACGTTTCTGCTCCGGTGTCACCCTGCCGAACACCGTGTATTTTTTTGCTGCCTTCCGCACTGCCTCCGCTGTTTTCAACGTTGCTGCGTCCACCTGTTTTTCCGCATGGCGGATTCCCGCTTTCTTTGCAATCTCCGATACCGTGACCGGATTGTCCCCGGAGATCACTTTCACTTCCACTCCCCGCTTGGAAAAGTAACGGAATGTATCCATTGCCCCCTCACGAATTGCATTGTTGAGCAGGATAAATGCAATGGGAGTTGCATTTTCTGTCAGTTCTTTTCCATCCAGATTCCCCTCATACTCTGCAAATACAAGCACACGATATCCCTTTTCCAGAAATACTTCGATTGTTTCCTGAACAGCCGCATAATCCTGCCGCAGCACAAATTCCGGTGCGCCGACCACATAAGCTTTTCCTGCCAGAACCACTCCGCTGTATTTTGTGGCAGACGAAAACGGGACGATTTTTTCTGCACTGTTTTCCATCGGCTCCGTAAAATACTGCTGCAATGCCTCCATCGTTGCATTGTCGCACGGCAGGGCACGCACACAGTCAGAGAGCAGCTTTGCAATTTTATTTTTGTCTTCCGATTGCTGGTCTGCTTCCTGTTCTTTCGCTGCAAGGTTCTGGTCTTTTGCAAGGATAAACTGTGCCACTTCCATTTCCGGCACGGTAATGGTTCCGGTCTTATCCACACACAGTACATTTACCCGCGCCAGTGTCTCGATACATTTCATGTCATGGATCAGTACCTTTTGTTTTCCAAGCCTCATCACCGACACCACCATCGCCACACTTGCAAGAAGGTACAGGCCTTCCGGGATCATTCCGAGAATAGCCGCCACCATGCCCGTCACACTATCTTTCATCGTTGCCCCGGAAAAAAAGTATTGCTGTAAAAACAGGATCGCCCCGATCGGCAAGATGATCACGCCCACGGTCTGCACAAGGCGGTTCAACGCCCGGATCATCTCCGACTGCTCGCCCTCTTTTGTCTGTGTTGCCTGTAACATCAGTCCTGAAATATAAGAATCTTTTCCCACTTTTTCGAGTTTTGCCAGGCACTCTCCCGATATCACAAAACTCCCCGAGAAAAGCGGATCTCCCTCTTTTTTTATAATCTCATCGGCCTCCCCTGTGATCAAAGCCTCATTGACCGTGATATTGCCGGATAACACCAGTGCGTCCGCCGGGATCTGTCCACCCGCCGAAAGCGTTATCACATCATCCTGCACCAGTTCATCCGCCAAAACCTCCTGCTCACTTCCATCCCGCCGGACCGTAATTTTCGGTGTGTTTAATATTGTAAGATCATCCAGGATTTTTTTGGAACGCAGCTCCTGGATGATTCCGATCAACATATTTGCAATAATTATAGGTAAAAAAGTAAGATCCCGAAAGGACCCCACCACGATCAGAAGAATCGTAATGATCAAAAAAATAAGATTATAATAAGTTACAACATTTGAGCGGATAATCTGTGCCACTGTCTTTGTGGAAGAATCTACGCTTTCATTCGACAACCCTGCTTTTTTCCGAAATTCCACTTCAGCAGTGGACAGTCCACTCATATTCTGGCACATTCTGCATCTCTCCATCTCACTTTATGATGCTTTAGTATGCCCTGTTTTTTGTTAAACTATTTGAACAATCGCTAACTGTTCTTTATTTTGCTTTTAGTGCCCAGACAGCTTTGATCTGGCTTCTGATTTTTCCATAGTCCCATTTCTGGCCACTGCGGTATAAAGAAAATGGATCGTTAATGGAAAATCCCTCATCATCATAATCATAGAGCAGGATAAAATGTCCCCCTGTAGTGAAATCTCCCTGCCGCACAGAGCAGATCACGATATCTCCCTGATCTAAGTGCTGCTTGATCTCAGTCTGGCTGATATTGATCTGCTCGGAGCGGACACCGTAAGCTGCCGCCCCCTCTGTCATAAGCGACCACATCGTTCCTGTGCCGGACATATAAAACCCTTCCTGCATGGCAAATTTTGCGATTGCAGCCGGAGTTGCCTCCTCGTTTCCAGTCAGCGCAACTACTGCCATCGCCAGTGTTGTCGGACCGCATCCGCTGATCGCAACATTGCTGTCATCCCCATATGCAAGGCAGCCCCAGCGTTTATCCCACTGTAAAAAGAGCGGATATTCTTCCTGTAACTCTTTCTCTGTCAGTTCTGCTTTATCATAATCCCTTGTGTTCCCTTTATAATCAGCTACAAATGCGATCATTTCCGGATTATTTGCCAGATTGATCAGTAATTTTTCCGGATATTTCTCTGCATTTTCCACGATCTGTGCGTAGCGTTCATCTGACGCTTCCATCTGTTCTAACTGTCTGATTGCCTGATTTAAGGAATAATCTACCGGTTTTGATAACACAACCTGTGGAATCTCCGCAAACGGATCATTCGTTTCTTCGCTGTCTGCCGGTTCTTCGACAGTTTCCGTAGCAGACTGTTCCACTTTTTCCGTTCCATCTGCTGTTGTTCCATTATCCACGTCATTTGTAATTTGATTTTCTTTTTTCTCTTCATCGGAGTTATCCTGCGCTGATGCCAGCACTTCTTCTGTTTTTCCAAGTTCGATCTCAGGAAAATATCTTCCACAGACACATCCCAGTAAAAAAGATGTCAAAAGCATTACACTCAAAACGATTTTTCTTTTCCGTACAAGCTTTTTCTGTCTCAGTCTTCTTTCGTCTAATTCTGTCTGATTCTGTATCTGGCGCTGATTCTGCTCCTTCATCTATCGGTAACCTCTCTCGTATTTCTTTCCTGCGTAGCGTGTTATATTATATACATAAACCCTGTAATTTTGCTACCCTCTTCATAAAAAATTAATAAAACTTTGGGGTTTCTTTGGAATACTTACAGAAAAAAACAGGTGCCAAATGTATGACCCATTCAGCACCTGCCCTGTCCTGTCTGTTTTTATTTGTTGCTGAGATATTCGTGAATACCCTTAGCTGCTGCTTTACCGGCACCCATCGCAAGGATAACAGTTGCTGCACCTGTCACAGCGTCACCACCGGCATAAACACCTTCTTTGGAAGTTGCACCAGTCTCTTCTTCCGCAATAATGCATTTTCTGCGGTTGATATCAAGACCTTTTGTAGTGGATGAGATCAGAGGGTTTGGAGAAGTACCAAGTGACATGATCACAGTATCTGCCTCGATCTCATATTCAGAGCCCGGAATCTCAACCGGACTTCTTCTTCCGGAAGCATCCGGTTCGCCAAGTTCCATTTTGATCACTTTTGCACCCTTTACACAACCGTTTTCATCCACTAATAATTCGGTTGGATTCTGGAGAAGATCAAAGATGATACCCTCCTCTTTTGCGTGGTGTACTTCCTCTTTACGTGCCGGAAGTTCTTCCTCACCACGACGATATACGATATGTACCTCTGCGCCCAATCTTCTTGCTGTTCTTGCAGCGTCCATTGCCACGTTACCACCGCCGACTACAATAACTTTCTTACCAGCTTTGATCGGCGTATCGTAATTGTCTAAGAACGCTTTCATAAGGTTATTTCTTGTTAAGAACTCATTGGCTGAGAATACACCCATTGCCTGTTCGCCCGGAATACCCATAAATCTTGGGAGTCCTGCACCGGATCCAATGAATACTGCCTCAAAGCCCTCGTTGTCCATCAACTCATCAATTGTTACGGATTTACCGATGACAACGTTGGTCTCGATCTTAACCCCCAATGCTTTCACGTTTTCCACTTCAGCGGCAACCACTTTCTGCTTTGGAAGACGGAATTCAGGGATACCGTAAACTAACACACCGCCTGCCTGATGCAATGCTTCGAAAATCGTCACATCATAACCAAGCTTTGCAAGATCTCCTGCACAGGTAAGACCTGCCGGGCCTGAGCCGATCACTGCTACTTTATGTCCATTTAACTTTTCTGCCTTTTTCGGTTTAATACCATGTTCTCTTGCCCAGTCCGCAACAAAACGCTCTAATTTACCAATCGCTACAGGCTCTCCTTTGATTCCACGGATACATTTTCCCTCGCACTGTGTCTCCTGTGGACATACACGGCCACAGACTGCCGGAAGTGCGGAAGACTCGCTGATCACATGGTAAGCAGCCTCAAAATTACCTTCTTTGACTTCTGCGATAAATCCCGGAATATTGATGGATACCGGACATCCTTTCATACACTGTGCATTTTTACAATTTAAGCAGCGGGCAGCTTCTGCCATTGCCTCTTCTTCGTTATATCCCAAACATACTTCTTCAAAGTTCGCTGCACGAACGGCTGGCTCCTGCTCACGAACCGGAACTCTAGTTAATACGTCCATTTTTTCCTCCTGATTCTATGTAACTGACCAGACAGTTTTCTCTCTGATCTGCAAAATTTCTGATTTTTAACTGTTACAATTGCCACATCCGCCGTGATGTGTTGCACCTTCCTGTAATTTCAACATTGCTCTTCCCTCTTCGGTCTTGTACTGAGCCTGTCTTCTCATCGCCTGATCAAAATCAACCAGATGTCCGTTGAACTCCGGTCCGTCTACACATGCAAATTTCACTTCATCGCCGACAACCAGACGACATGCACCACACATTCCGGTTCCGTCTACCATGATCGGATTCATGGAAACAACCGTTGGAATTCCTAATTCTTTTGTCAATTTGCAGACAAATTTCATCATGATCATTGGTCCGATTGCCACACAGTGGTCATAACGGTTACCATTATCCCAGAGTTCCTGCAGCTGTGCAGTACCGGTTCCCTTGAAACCGTACGAGCCATCATCCGTTGTCACATAAAGGTTTGTGGCAACTTTTTTCATCTCATCCTCTAAGATCAGTAAATCTTTGTTACGGGAACCCATGATAACATCACAGTCAACGCCGTGCTCATGCAGCCATTTTACCTGAGGATAAACCGGAGCTGTACCAACACCACCTGCAACAAATAAAATTTTCTTTTTCTTTAATTCTTCAATATCTTCATGAATCAGATCAGATGGACATCCCAGAGGTCCAACAAAATCTTCAAAAGCATCCCCTTCCTGTAAGCTTACCATACGCTCTGTGGAAGCTCCTACGGTCTGGAATACGATTGTGATTGTTCCCTCTTCTCTGTTGTAATCACAGATGGTAAGTGGAATACGTTCACCCTCCTCATCAATTTTTACAATAACAAACTGTCCCGGTTCGCAATACTGCGCAACACGAGGAGCCTTGACATCCATAAGATAGATCTTGTCTGCCAGTTTTTCTCTTCTAACGATTGGATACATGTTTTTCCTCCTTGTATATACTCACTGCCTTTTTCATCTCTGTAATCGTTTTTCTTAATCACGAGTCTCCTATGAAAATATACATTTTTTTAGCATTACTTTATATAATAAAGGAAAAGCCGTTAGATTTCAACGGCTTTTCCTCGGTTTTACAGTATTTTGCTATAATGATTATTTATGGAATCCATTCTTTTTTGTTTCCATCTATACAATATTATTATGCTTCCACTTTAGAAAACAGAATTCTGTCATTATCCAATGCCTTTCCGGCACGGACTGCAAACTGCTCTAACAGATCATCCACTGACATCTTTTCCCGTTCTTCCCCGGAAACATCCAGCACAATATTTCCCGAATCCATCATGAGGGTACGGTTCCCAAGTTCAAGCGCCTGATGCATGTTGTGCGTGACCATAAGGCAGGTGATGTTCTGCTCTGACACTATCTTTTTTGTGAGGTTCAGTACTTTCTCTGCGGTGGCAGGGTCTAAAGCTGCGGTGTGTTCATCCAGCAGCAAAATCTTAGGAGTCACCATCGTTGCCATCAAAAGTGTGAGTGCCTGACGCTGTCCACCGGACAAAAGTCCGACCGGCTGCTTCATACGGTCTTCTAACCCCATGTCAAGCAGTGCGAGCTGCTCTCTGAATTTTTTCTTGTCCGATGCCTTGATCCGGCTGAAATAGGCATTCTTTGAAGTAGTCGTGCGCAGGTAGGCAAGCGCCATATTCTCCTCGATCGTCATATGTGGTGCGGTTCCCTTCAATGGATCCTGAAACAAATGACCGATCACTTTACTGCGGACATGCTCTTTCTGATAGGTAATGTCCTCACCATCCAGCATGATCAGTCCTTTGTCTGCAAAAAAGACTCCTGTTATCGCATTAAACAGCGTTGATTTTCCGGCTCCGTTGCTTCCTACGATCGTTGCAAACTCTCCCTGCTTCAATGTAAGATTCAGATTTTTTAATGCACATTTTTCATTGACAGTTCCCGGATTAAAAGTTTTGCTGACATCGCGCATCACAAGCATTGCGTTCTTCTCTGCCATTATCTTTCTCCTCCTTCACTGTCATTTTTCATAATCTCCTGAACGTATATCTGGTTCTGAGCCTTTGCGGCACGCTTCTGCCGGTAAAAATTCATCTGCTTTTTCAGATATGGGAATGCAATTGCCACGGCTACAATGATTGCAGAAACAAGTTTTAAACACTCTGCCGGTACATTTAATCTCAGGGCAACTGCCACGATAAAACGATACAGGCAGCTTCCTAAAATAACGCCGGTCACACGCTGTAACATACCGCCTTTTCCAATGATAGATTCCCCAATGATCAGGCTGGCGAGTGCGATCGTTACCATTCCGGTTCCAAGATTGATATCACAGGATTTCTGATACTGTGCAAGCAGACCGCCGGAAAGACCGGTCAGGGCATTTGCAACACAAAGTCCGATCGTGATCATGGCACTTGTATTAATGCTGGAGGCTCTTACCATATCCGGATTATCTCCGGTTGCGCGGATGGAAAGTCCAAGCCTTGTATTTAAAAAGAAAGAGATCAGCACTCCTACAATGATAACGATCAGTGCAGCCACGATCAGTTTATACCATGTTCCACCGATCGCTGTTTTTGCCCAGGTAAAAACGGATTCACAGTTGAATAAGTTCATGTTGGAAGCGAATCCCATTACTGCAATATTAATTGTATACAATCCGGTATTTACGATGATTCCCGCCAAAATGGACTGAATCCCCATTTTTGTCTGTAAGAAAGCGGTCACAAAACCGGAGCAGACACCTGCTGCCATCGCTGCAAATAATCCTAATATCGGATGACCTGCAAGTGTCACCGATGCACAGACGGCACATCCCAATGTAAAACATCCATCGGTCGAAAGATCCGCAATGTTTAAAATACTGAAGGATATAAATAATGCCAGTGCGACCAGTGCATAGATAAAACCAAGTTCTAATGCACTCTGTACAATTGATAATGTAATAATGGAACCCATACCTTAATTAAACTCCTCTGCTGTTACTGTCTCGATCAATTCGGAACACATATCTTTAAAGATAGAATAATCGATTCCGACTTTTTCTGCAATCTCTGTATTTACGGTTACGATACCGCTGTCTAATGTTTCTACCGGTGTTGTGGCCGGATCTGCTCCGTTTGCAAGAATGTCTGCAACCATGTCTGCTGTCTTTGTTCCGAGTGTCTCATAGTTGACGCCGTATCCTAAGAATGCTCCGTTTAAAGCAAAGGAATCTGCACTTGTGTAGTGAGGGATACCTGCGTCTGCAAATTTTTCAAAAATCGCAAGTTCTGCTGTCATAACAGTGTTGTCCTGTGGTGTAAAAATAGCGTCTACTTTTTCTGCCACCAGGGAATCTGCTGCTGCCTGGATCTCACCGGTTGTTGTACCTGTTTTTTCTACATAGGAAATCCCATGTTCATCGCAGTAATCTTTTGCCGCCTGAATAGCACTTGTGGAAGAATCCTGGCTCTTATCATACAGAAATCCGATTTTTGCAGCATCCGGATCCGCTGCCAAAATGAAATCCATGATCTGTGCCACATCAATTGCATCGGATGTTCCTGTAATATTGGCACCCGGAGCATCTGCACTTGCTACAAGTCCTGCTCCGACCGGATCTGATACTGCGGAAAATACAACCGGGATCTGATTATCTTCCGTTGCGTTCTGCATGATCATTGCTGCCGGCGTTGCGATCGGAATGATCACATCGACGCCCTCTGCCACAAGATCTGCTGCGATCTGGTTCAGGGTAGAGGAATCTGCCTGACCATTATAGGTGTAATCTGCATAATCAAATGTCACACCAAGTTCTGCTCCTTTTGCATCCAGCTCTGCTTCAATTGCTTTCTCAATCTGGTTTAAGGATGCATCATCTACATACTGTACGATTCCAACTTTGTACACGGTTTTGTCTGCAGTATTCTGTGCAGTGTCGGTTGCGTCTGCACTGTTCTCTGTTGTGTTCGTGCTGTTTCCTGCATTGGATGTGTCTGTGCTGTTTCCACATCCACCGATCATTGTTGCTGCCATTGCCATTGTCAATACTGCTGCCATCATTTTTCTCTTCATCATTTTTTCCTCCAAATTTTAAGAATGTTTTTTGAAAGAAATCCGTTTTGAAAGTTATAAGAATCATGTATTGCGGTTTTGTTTGCAAGTAAACAAAAACCGTCTCAAGCTGTTGCTTGAGACGGTAATAAAATCTTATTATCGCGGTACCACTCATCTTGACCATCCGGTCCACTCTCTCATGTACTATCATACACGCCTGATTGATAACGGGTTCGGTTCCCGGTGACTCCTACTGCTGATACATGGCTCTGTATGCTTCATGTATGTTGTTCAGGTCACCCTCGAAAGTCCATTCAGTAAAATGATCCATACTGCAATCCCACCACCTGCAGCTCTCTGTAATATCAACAGATTACTTACTACTCTTTCTCAACGGTTTTTCTTTATGGTGTTACTTTAATACATTAACGTATCTTTGTCAACACCTTTTTTATGTTTATGAAAAGTATACAAGTTCATCTTCCGGTTTTTCTGCCGGTGTCACTGAGATTGGATAAAGAACAGGTCCTTTTCCCTTGTACTCTTTTGCGAATTCTACGTGTACTTCTGCTGTGATATTGATCCAGGATTTGTGCGGAATTTCATCCTCCCTGTCGTATTTCGTTTTGAAGCCGATGAAGGTAACATCCTCCACACAGCAGGTCATTGCAAAACGTCCCGGAACCATAATTCCTTTTTTCAGTTTGTCCGGATTGTATACAAGTGCTAAGAAAGAAACTTTCTTACCCTCATACTTTTTCGGATTGTCCTGACAATCCATATACCAGATTGCATAATCTGCATCGGAAATTTCAATCTCATCCGCAGTAATGTCAAACGGTAACTCCTCCGGTCTCTCGTCAAGTGTTCCGTCCGCACGCTCATATACAAGCTGTGCTTTCCGGTTTAATGCCTTGACATTTCTGCGGTATTTTCCTTTGTCTGTACTGTCATCACAGCGATTGAAGATCACGACATCTGCGGAAAAAAGCTGTTCCATGATCATTGTACGCATATTTGCAAGATACATATCGAAAGTCGTTGCATCTACCGTGGCAAGCTGCTGTACGATCATCCAGTACTTTGGAAGTTCCATATCCATGAGTGTTCCCATCTGCCAGGTTCCGTTGTACTCTAAGAATACCTGCTCCGGCTGGTACTCGGTATTTACTTTTTTCAAAAAGTCCTCAGTAAAATCTGCCTCACTGTCTACCATGACAAGTTTTACATTATTTTTTTCAAGTTCTTCATCCGTAAACTCTGCATCGCCGTCTTCACAGCAGATGACAAGGCTTTTTCCCTCTTTTGCAAAGCCCTGCTCAAATAAGGTGTCTTTGATGAGGGAGGTCTTTCCACTGTCCATAAAACCGGTAAATAAATATACTGGTATTTCGTTCATATATATTCTCCCTTATTAAATTCCGAATAACTCTTCTAATCTGTGTTCGTCAATGTTGCAGCCGATCACACAAAGTCTTCCTGTATAGTCAGGCTCGCCGTCACGAAGCTCATATTCACCCGGAACCATGTCAAAATAAATCCATGTGCCATTCTCATCTTCTACCATTCCCTTGGCACGGAGGATTGTTCCGTAATCATCTGTCTCGCAGAGAGTCTTTAATACATCCTCGATCTTTTCCTTCGTGAATTTGTGAGGCGTCTCTTTGCCCCAGCTTGTAAACACTTCATCTGCATGATGGTGATGATGATGCTCATGGTCATGGCATCCGCAGGTGCAGTTTTCGTCATGTTCATGATGGTGCTCATGGTCGTGGTCATGGTCTTCATGATCGTGATGATGTTCATGGTCGTGGTCGTGGTCTTCATGATCGTGATGGTGTTCATGGTCGTGGTCGTGATCATGCTCATGTTCTTCGTGATCGTGGCATCCGCAGGTGCAGTTCTCGTCATGTTCATGATGATGTTCGTGATCATGCTCATGATCGTGGTCATGATGGTGATGTTCATGCTCCTCTGCCTCTTCTTTGGCATGCTGCTCAGCCATCAGTTTCATCTCAAGAGAATCTGCTCCCTCGATCACTTTTAAGATCTGCTCGCCTTTGATCGCATCCCATGCTGTTGTGATAATTGCAGCCTTTGGATTCAATGTCTGGATCTGTTTTACACAAAGTTCTAACTGCTCAGGTGTTGCATTCTGGCTTCTGCTCAGTACAACAACTGTAGCATATTCAATCTGATTATTAAAAAATTCACCGAATGCTTTCATCTGTTTGCTTGCTTTTAAAGCATTTACGACAGTTACGAGTCCGTTTAATTTAACGTCTTCCTCTTTCTCGATATCGATCACAGACTTCATAACATCGGATAACTTACCGACACCAGATGGCTCGATCAGAATGCGGTCCGGATGATATTTGTCAATCACTTCGTGAAGATTCTTTCCGAAATCACCTACTAATGAGCAGCAGATACAGCCGGAATTCATCTCGGTGATCTGGATTCCTGCATCTTTTAAGAAACCGCCGTCGATTCCGACTTCACCGAACTCATTCTCGATCAGAACGATCTTCTCGCCCTTAAATACCTCATCGATCATTTTTTTAATAAATGTAGTTTTTCCTGCTCCTAAGAAACCGGAAATAATATCAATTTTTGTCATAATAAATCCACTCCTTTTTATGTCTTGATAATATGCAGAATGCAGATTATCATGGTTACATTGTATTATCTTTGTCTGTCCGGATCACACTTTCTGCCCGAACATTCCTATTTTACTCGATTATTTTACAAAATGCAAATTTTGTGCAATTTTTAATAATTATTTTATACCCTGTTTATTTTTATCCATTATATCCGAAAACACTTCTGCATATCCCTGTATGTACCGAGAACCAAAAGGGTATCTTCACTGCTTAATTCCATATCTGGGCCAATCGCCATATTCATCTTTCCGTCTGTTTTGATCGCCAGAATACTGATGCTGTACTTTTTACGGATATCCAGTTCACCGATCGTTTTTCCGATCCAGTCTCCCGGCACCTCCACCTCAAAAATAGCATGTGAATCATCCACTTCGATATAATCATGGATATGATCTGCCGTATAGCGGATCGCTGCCCAGTTGGCGATCTGTTTTTCCGGATAAATGACCTCGTCTGCTCCGTTGCGAAGCAGGAACTTTGCCTGTACATCCCGCTCTGCACGCGATATGACCATTTTAGCGCCAAGTTCTTTCAAAAGAGAAGTTGTCTCCAGGGAATTCTGGAAATTGCCTCCGATCGTCACAAAACAAATATCATAATTTTTGATTCCAAGCGACTCCAGAAAATTCTCATTGGTACTGTCACCGATCTGTGCGTCTGTAACATACGGAAGAATTTCATTGACAAGATTTTCATTCTCATCCACAGCCATCACTTCATGTCCAAGCTCATTCAACTGGTATGCAACATGCTTTCCAAATCTTCCGAGTCCGATAAGCAAAATATTTTTCATTATAATTTTCTCCTTTATCCAACAGTTATTTTATCAAGCGGTCTTTTTGCTCCGCTCTGGATTTTTACTGAAATTGCAGCATATATAAGTGTCAGTCCGCCAACTCTTCCAAGATACATCAAAACAACCAATATCAGATGTGATACCAGTCCAAGCTCCGTTGTGATCCCTAATGTAAGTCCTGCCGTGCCCACTGCAGACGCTGTTTCAAAAAGACAATCCGACAATGCAACATGTTCTATCTGACTGATTGCGATTCCACCTGTGAAAAACAAAAAGAAATACAAAATAGCGATCGTTGCTGCATTTTTTACCACTGTATTATCAAATCTTCTTCCAAAAACCTCTGTTTCCGGTTCTCTTCCGAATGTTGCAAACGCATTCAGTATCAGCACTGCGATCGTTGTTGTCTTCATACCTCCTGCCGTTGATCCCGGAGATCCACCGATCAGCATCATCAAAATCATGATCGCTTTGGAAGAATCGTTCATTGCACCAAGATCTGCCGTATTAAATCCTGCTGTTCGAAGAGTTACCGACTGGAAAAGAGATGCCAGTATTCTTTTTCCCATAGAAAATCCGACGAAATCACTCAGAAAGAAAAAAATAGCCGGCAGTAAAATCAAAACAGCGGTGGTAACGAGGATAATCTTACTCTGCAGACGGTAACGTTTCAAGTTCCATTTGTTTGTGCAAAAATCATCCCAGGTCAGAAATCCGATGCCACCGATCACGATCAAAAGCATGATCACAATATTGATCAATGGATTGGCAATATATCCTGTCAGAGATGGAAATGTCTGTTCCGTCGTTCCAAGTATGTCAAAACCTGCATTGCAAAAAGCCGATACCGAATGGAAGACTGACATCCAGATTCCTTTCCATCCATAATCCCTGCAAAATACAGGAAGCATGAGAATGGCACCGATCAGTTCGATCAGAAATGTTCCCTGTAGAATAAATTTCGTAAGCCGGACAATTCCACCTACTTTCGGTGCTGAAATCGCATCCTGCATCGTACTCCGCTGCATTAACGAGATTTTTCTCCCGGAAACCATTGAAAAAGATGCAACCACAGTAATAACTCCCAATCCGCCGGTCTGGATCAGAAGCAAGATCACTGCCTGGCCAAACGCTGACCAGTAGCTTCCTGTATCCACGACCACAAGTCCTGTCACGCAGACAGCTGATGTCGCAGTAAATAAAGTTTTATCAAACGGTGTCACAACTCCGGCAGAAGATGAGATCGGAAGCATTAAAATAATTGCTCCAAGTAATATCACACCTGCAAATCCAAATGCGATCATCTCAAACGATGACATTTTCTTTTTTTTACGTATAAGTTCCGGCATATCAATTCTCCTCTTTTTCTGCTGCTTTCATTTTATTTGTGGAACTGCATATTGTAAAGCTTTTCGTAAGTTCCCTTCCTGTCCATCAGTTCTTCATGTGTTCCTGATTCTTCGATACCATCCTCAGATAAAACAATGATCTTCTCTGCGTTTTTGATGGTGGAAAGCCTGTGTGCAATTACAAATGTGGTACGGTTTTTTGCAAGCTTCTCCAATGAATCCTGTACTACTTTTTCACTCTCATTGTCAAGTGCGGAGGTTGCCTCATCAAAAATAAGGATCGGTGGATTTTTAAGGAAAACCCTTGCAATGGACAATCGCTGCTTCTGTCCGCCGGAAAGCTTGATCCCGCGCTGTCCGATGTCCGTCTCATAACCGTTTGGAAGTGACATGATAAACTCATGCGCATTGGCGTTTTTTGCTGCCTCGATGACTTCCTCTCTTGTCGCATCCGGTTTTCCGTAACGGATATTGTCAAAAACAGTTCCAACAAAAAGATACACATCCTGCTGCACAATGCCGATGTGGTCGCGCAGACTCTTTAAGGTGAGATCACGCACATCTTTTCCATCGATTTTTACTGCGCCGCCCGTCACGTCATAGAAACGTGGAATGAGGGAGCAGAGCGTACTTTTTCCTGCGCCGGAGGAACCGACTAATGCCATGTAAGCCCCCGCCGGGACATTTAAACTGATATGGTTCAACACTTTTTCCGTGTTTTCCTCATACTGGAATGAAACATTTTCAAAAGTAATATCTCCCTTTACATCCTTAAGTTCCACTGCATCTTTTTTGTCCTCGATATCCGGACAGATGGCGAGAATCTCCTGAAAACGCTCAAACCCGGTATAACCATTCTGGAACTGCTCTGTGAAATCAATGAGGGTGCGGACCGGATCCGTAAACACACTGATATAGAGCATAAATGTGACAAGGTCGCTGACATCCACACTGCCTTTTGCGATCAGCACCGTACCTGTCAGGATCACACTGACCTGAATGAGTGTCGTAAACGCTCCAAGCCCTGCCTGATAACTTCCCATGTAAAAATAGCTGTTTTTCTTGGCTGCAAGGAAACCGTCATTGCCTTGTTTGAATTTACGGTTTTCAATCTCTTCATTGGCAAAAGATTTTACCACCCGGATACCGGATAAGTTATCCTCGATCTGCGCATTGATGTCTGCGATTTTTACACGGTTCTGTTTGAATGCGAGACGCATTTTTTTATTCAGGACAAATGCATAGATCAGCATGAACGGCAATATTGCAAAGGCTGCAACTGCGAGCATTGGGCTGATGTTCACAAGGATAATCAGTGCTCCGGCAATTTTGATCACGGACAGAATGATGTTCTCAGGTCCATGATGCATCAGTTCGCTGATATCAAAAAGATCGGTTGTGATACGGCTCATCAGCTGTCCGACTTTCTGGTCATCATAAAAGGAAAAGGACAGTTTCTGGTAATGTGCGAAAATTTCCGCACGCATGTCATACTCGATTTTCGCTCCCATCACATGTCCGTAATTACAAATGTAGAATTTACTGTAACAGTCAACCGCCACCAGCACAAACAATCCAATGGCAATGTATGCTGCCTGATGCAAAATCTCTGCCGGCTCACGGTACACAAGATTGTAGGTCACATACCGCACGACCAGTGGAATGATCAGGGCAACCGCCGCAGAGAGCGTTGCAAAAAACATGTCTGTCCAGAACACACGCATGTAAGGTTTATAATAGGTGAGCATTTTTTTCATGGTTCCACTTTTTTTCATAAATTCCGGTTCTCCTCTGCATAAGATAAGACTGATACATTTCTTTTATGCATCAGTCTCATTCAAATTCATATGATATTATTTTAGACGTAAAGCTGAAATTGTCAAGCTTTTCCCAATGTGCCGGATATGCTGCTTATTTTCTCTTTTCAAACCCATACACCCATTTTCCACGCAAAAATAAAGCAAGAAAAATGACCGAACTAATACTCCAGGTCAATGGATACGCCCAGAAGATCACGCGGATGTCCGGGATAAAATGAACCGTAACCGTGATATAGCTTACACGGAACAGACACCATACACACAGCATGACGATCATCGGAACCGATGCATTTCCCGAACCACGAAGCACCGCAGCGATGCAGTGGGAAAAAGCCAGCAGAAAATAGAACAACGCAATGGTTCTCGACTGCATAACTCCATAATGTACTACATCCGGTTCACTGTTAAAGGCTGCAATAAGCACCGGTGCGGCTGTATAAATCACAACTCCGATCAATTCTGCAATGATAATCGAACAGAGAACGCCAAACCTCGCTCCTTTTTTTGCACGGTCATACTGCTTTGCACCCAGGTTCTGGCTGACAAAAGTGGTCAGCGCCATCGTAAAACAGGTCACCGGCAGAAACGCAAATCCTTCGATTTTGGAATAAGATCCACATCCTGCCATCGCCATTTTTCCAAATGCATTGATATTTGTCTGCACAAAAACATTCGCAATGGCGATCACAGAATTCTGAAAACCGGACGGCACACCATTTTGTATGATCTGCCACAGCATCTGGCTGTCAAAACGTATTTTATTTAACTGAAGCCTATATTCTTCTTTTGCTCTCAGAAGATGAATCAGACATAAGAATGCACTTATAAATTGGGAAATCGCTGTTGCCAAAGCGGCTGCACCGACTCCCATCCCCAATCCTGAAATAAAGAAAATATCCAGCACCACATTGATACAGGAAGAAATGATCAGATAAATCAGCGGATGTCTGCTGTCGCCAACCGACTGCAAAATCCCGACAAAAATATTGTACATGATCACTCCGATAGAGCCTGCAAAATAAGTGCGGAAATAGGTGATAGACTCCGGAAGCACCTCTGCGGGTGTTCCCATCAGCACCAGGATCTTCGGTGCTAAAAGCATGCCGATCACTGTCAATGCAATTCCTGCTGCAATTCCAAACGCAACCGTTGTGTGGATTGCTTTCTCCAGATTTCCCCTGTCTTTCGCTCCATAATATCTGGCAATTACAACACCTGCACCCATTGCGATGCCATTGATAAATCCAACCATCAGAAAAATCAGATTCCCGGATGAGCTGACTGCCGCCAACGCATTGCTGCCGAGATAATTTCCTACGATCAGTGAATCTGCCGTGTTATACAATTGCTGAAACAAATTTCCAAGAAACAGCGGAATCGCAAATAAAATAATTTTTCTGGAAATGCTTCCCTCTGTCATTCTTGTTTTATCTTCTGTTCTCATCATTACTTCCTCGTATCTTTTTCTGCTCTACGCTCTGACTCTAATAATAGGTACTATCTATAGTATAGTTTTTTTCGTGTAAAATCAACAAGTTTTGAGGATTATAAGAGATTTGGATTGAACAAAATCTGGAGTTACTTAACTATGCTGCTCCATATAATCAATAAATTCCGGTGTCTTAGACCAGTACTTAATCCCCCAATTTTCAAAATTCCATTCATCCATGTAATTGTTACATTCATAGTCAATATACTCTTTTAATATTCTTTCATTTGCTACATCAATGTCTAACATTCTTGGAATTCTGATTCCTGTCTGCAGCAGTCTGTTATAATCATTTTGTTCTGCTTCGATTTTATTGCCAAATGAGTAATATTCACATGGCTCATGGTGTATCTGTTTTAACACATAAAATTTACCTTCCCGTTCTGCCAAATAGGAATAACCACCTTTTCCATGTCCTAATAACTTCACAATTTTATATTCTTTCTGATTAACATTCATAACATCCTGCATTATCGTCCCCCCTGTTTATTCGGCAAAGTATATTCCTTGAATCCGACCACTAACGTAGCGTCAGGCTTTTGCATTGCAATTAACATTGTGTTGTTAAAGCTGTAATTATGAAATTTTGACATGGTATTCAGATAAATCTTGTACTTCTCGCTTTCAAAAAGTTCCTTGATACCCTACTCCAACTTCTCCGTTATTTCCTGTACTTTCTGTTTTTCTGTTTTAGCGTCTGCCATTGTTTTTGTTTCTTAATTGTCTGTTTCTATGTTATTAAATTTCTCCCTTTTCGGAAAAGTGTTTCTGATATTACTTAACCCAAACTATCCTGTTATTTATACATTTTAAGAAGTTAATGCAATTTGAGCTATTGATTTACTTGGATATAATAAAAATTAGTTTTGCTGACTGGATTGAAATTGAGTTTAGGTTTAAAACATAATAAAAGCTATCCAATCTTTTTGACCGGGTAGCCTTTGTCAAATTTATTCTGCTGGAACTTCTGTGGCTGTGAGTGATATATACTCTGAAAAAATGGCATTTACCACAGCTTTCCTTTCGTCATCCAGTGATAAATAGTTCTGATTTACATTATCGTTGAATGTACCACAATCGGAATGATATTTGTATGTTTCTTCGTTGATTGTAATTTCAATGTTGCTTAAACAATCAGTTGTACCTTCTGTATTCCATGCATCACCACATAATATATTAGATATAGTTCTGATATCCTCATTTTCAGTGATGTTCGCATTTTCTCCTGTGAAAACATTATGAATACTTACTACTGCAACTGGGTCTATCATAAGTTCACTACTGGCCAGGACTTTTTCTGTTGCAAAAACCCACCATTTTTCATTCATATTAATCTCGATTATGCCTTCTTGTGAACCATATTGATATCCATAGCCTGTACCAAAGTTAGATTGATTGTCTTTTGTTGGCTTTTCACTTCCGTCTACTTCTGACGTAATCGCTCCATCCATAACACCACAACGGGCTTCTACTGTACTTTCATGACCTGTGTCAATATATAACTCGCCATTTACCATGACCATAGGAATTAAATCCCATTGTTCTGCTTCTTTGACAACTTTGATACCGTAAACCTCTGTTATCTGTGCTGGATAACTTTCTGCAATTTCTCCGTTATATGCTATTTCAATAATGTCACCAACATTTGGTTGTGGAGCAGTACCTATGTTTTTCATTGGTACTGTAATCAGATCTGCATTGTTTAATTCTTGACTACCCTCTACTGGTTCTACTAAAAAATAATTATCACGAATTTCAAGAATGGTTGCTTCAAAAATAGTGTTATTTTCTTCACCTATTTCACTTGGTCTGAGCCATTGATCTGTTTCTTCATCTTTCACTAAAATCAACTCGTAACCTCCCTCCGGTCTGTTAAAATAAATTTCTGTATCATCCGAAGTAAGCTCTAATTGGAAGCTATGCTCTGCTCCAATCGGACTGTTTATTCCACCAAATGTCGAAAAAAATGTAAGATAATGTGGTTTTACTCCACTTCCATTGTCTTTAAATCCTCTGATATATCCTGTAGATGTTGGAATTCCTACATCAAGCGTGATCTCCGTTCCATCCTCTGATACAGAGTAATCAACTAATACGACATCCATTCTTTTTTGAAAACCTGTGCCAATAAAGAATAGAGCTACTAATACAGCTAAAATTACAATTACTGCAATTATCCTTTTTTTCATAATCAAACACCTCCATTGATTTGGTGAATAGCCATGAGCAAAACTCCACATACTCAGTATTTATGCATGTTTGCGAGGCATGG
>OGUD01000427.1_pt1 | contig 36765 bp, 51 predicted proteins | sample 1573671 | NCBI WGS metagenome assembly OGUD01 (sample SAMEA2582065, study PRJEB24529) | metagenome | biome: Human gut stool | place: China | collected 2011 | reverse complement strand
ATGGGTTTACGGCGAAACAGACCCTTGACTATGCGCAAGCCCTTTATGAAAAACGCGCACCCCTCAAGAGCCGCGCGTCGATGGAGAAAGCGGAAGTCACTTTCCCCGGTCTGCTGTATATAGGTGTAGAGCTGGTCAGTCACACCGTAACTCTCAAATAACAGACCATTGCGTACCGCAATTTCCCGCCCGAGTTGCATGAGACCGACCTGCCGCCAAGCCTTGTTTTGAACCTCATACCCGGTCGCCGGAGCAGATTGTGCGCTGAGGTCATACAGACCATTGCGTGGCGTCGCTGCCGTCAAGTACATGGTGCCGGTTCCGATGGTACCGTAGTCAACTTTGATTTCGTCACCAATCTGTGGAGCCCATGCGTCCCATATTCCATGCACATCATTGACACGCAGCATGAGTGTATCAGATTTCCCGCTCGCATACATATCATGCCAGCAGCAATTGATAGATACATTTTCTGTGATATCCACACCCTTATAAGTAATCTGGATCATGTGCTGCGCCTCCACGGCGGCAAGGTCTCAGGCAATGTCAGCGTTGCTGCGTCCGGAATCAGCAGCTTAACCCCTGCATCAAAAATCAGGGTGTCGCAGTAGTCCAGATTCGCGGCGATAATTTCACTAGCCTGCTTCTCGTTGTCGTAAAATTTCAGGGCAAGACTGTCAAAAGTATCACCCTGCACTGTGATATGCGTATCAGCCATAGACCGGATTCCACCTTCCGTTCCACCATTCCTCAAGCATATCGAGGAACTCCGGGTACTCATTGCGGATCGCCTCCATAATGGACTGCTTATCTGCCATGCCGGTGACGGTAATCTGGGGCGCGAATGTCACACCACCCATGTGATAGCTATCGCCGCCGGAATTGCCGGACAGCGAGAAATCAGCCGCACCGAGCATCTGCCCAGCCTTTGCCCAATAGGACAAGTTCTGCGAACGGTAACGGGGATCAAAGCTGATAACCGCTTCCATACCTGCTTCACCAGCAATAGAAAGACCGTTGGTAAAGCCACCCTTCGCATAGGCTTTCACACCCGTATCTTTTCCACCGCCAAACAATCCTCCGATTACGTCTTTCGCGCTACTATATAGGCTTCCGATAACCGGAATGCTCTCGATTTTATCTGACAGCCAAGAAAGTTTGTCGCCGATCCAGCTGAAAAATCCGCTGACAGCATCCCATGCAGCACTGAAAGTTCCTGTAATTGCACTCCCAATTCCGCCGAATACATTTGAGAAAAAAGCACCCATCTCAGATAGCTTGGTTGAAATCCATTCGACTGCTTGACCAAACAGTGTCTTGATATTCTCCCACAGCGTTATCCAGAAATCACGGAACGCCTCACAGTTATTCCAGAGATAAATAAACGCGGCAACAAGACCGGAAATCAGTGTGATAACAATTCCGATTGGGTTTGCATTCATTGTCAAATTCAATGCCTGCATAACCGTTTCTCCTGCCTTGATTGCGGTTGAAAATTTCTTTATTGCGTCTACAGCCAATGTAACGGTAGAAACAATCTTCCATGCCGCGAATGCAGTTGCAATACCCGTAATAGTAGCGATAATCGGCTCTTTGTGGTCAATGATCCACTGAAAGCCGTCCATAATTTTCGGAATAACTGTATCAATAACGTAGGAAAACCCGCTTTGTACATTTTCGGCCAGCGCCTGAAAATCTACATTTTGTGTCAACTCAAGCATCTGATCAAGGATTCTTGCAAAACCCTCCTTGACTGATGTTGTGACCGGCTCAATTCGTTCGCCTAAATTTGCTAAACTATCTGTATAAGCAGATTGGGCATTGCGTGCTTCGATAATGCTTGCGTTATTCTCACGGTATTTTTGTGCAGCATCTTCATACAACGAATTCAGCGTGTCTGTGATAAGGGCAGAGCGATCCTGCTCAGTCGATAGCGATTTCAGCTTTTCATTCATGGCATCTTCACTAATACCAGCCCAGTTGAGTGCATCTGCTAACACACCTGTGACTTTTCCGACTTTTGCCGTTTCATTTGACGCTTCTGTCAGTCCTTCAATTGGCAAGCTATCTCCGAACGTCCCCCATACGCCAGTTGCAATATTCGTCCATTTGGTTAAATCTGCCTCTGTGTCGACAAACTTTGCCAAATGATTCACGGCTTCCACACTGCGATCTTCTTCACCTAATACGCTATAAAACTGCTTATATGTTGCCGTCGCGAGTTCAGTAGACTTTCCAGCACTTTCCCATGCAGTCTCCAGCTTCCCCATGTCTTCACGGTATTCTCTGGTACTTTCAGCAAGGTCATATAAGCTAGTTGCCACATCAACACATTTACCAATGAGTGCACTAATACCATTTCCAACCACATTAGCGATTGCGCCTTTCATGACCGTAAATCCGCCCTCGGTGTCGTGAGCTGAATCGCCCACGTCGTCGAGACCATCAGCAAGGCGTTCCGCTTCTTGCTCCGCATTTCGCATTCTACGTTGATTCATCCCTAAATCAGAAGACAATTCGCGAATTTGGGCGGCCAGCTCACGTGCCTGTCGCGATCCTCGCTCTCCACTGAGTACATAAGCAGCATACTGCCGTTGTGCTGCTCTGAGAGCATCGCGTTGTGAATCCATTGTGTTAGACAGACGACTTGCAGCATCTGATGCTTGACGTGCGGCATCGTCCAAACCGCCCAGCCCATCGACTGCCCGGTTGATTGCCTGCCGCAAGCTAGCATCTAACTCACCGCTGATTCGGATTGCAGCCTCAAGGTCTCTACTTGCCATGCGCCGTCACCTCACTTTCTGCGCTTCGGCATCATCTTTCTCCGCTCGCGCTCTTCCTCAAGCGCCTCGGCATACTCGACAATAAAGTCAATTACTCGTCTTTTTTCAAGGTCGGTGACGCTGCTGTGGTAGGCTCGGCTGTAATCTCGGATTGCTCGTCGGAGGGCTTTTGCTCGGAGCCTTCCGACCTCAAGATAAAATTTCTTCCTACGGCCATCAGTTCCAAAAGGTCAGGACCGCTGATACGTCCCATGTCTGCAAAGTCATAATTGGAGTTTACCGCGATGACCGCCGCCATGCCAAGATACGGGTGTAATCCAAAGTCAAATTCAGCAGACGGAATGATTGCCACGTTCTTGACTCCTGCGTCGATCCTGCGGCGGGTGTCTGCCTCGCAAAACAGCGCGGCGGTGATTTCCTCAGTGTCATAGGTCAGCTCTGTGACCAGCTGTCCGTTGATGGTGATAGGCTTGTTCAGATTGATTGTGCCTTTCATGTATATCTCTCCATTTCATAGCAAGACCCCACCAAAGCGGCGGGGTCTTTGTGTTAAAGCATCGTTGTGAGGTCTTGCGCGTAATCTTTGTTCAGAATCCTAACGATTCCCGCAAGACGGTCAATCAGGCAGATTTCCTCGCCGTCAGCATACAGCGCATAGCGAGTCACCATCAGTGTGACCTCGTTCTCTGACGGTGACGCCAGTTCCAGACCAACGCCGGGGATTTTGTTCGGCGTACCGCGCAAGAATGCTTTGCAGCCGACGTTTTTTGTCGCGCCGTTGGCATCCGTGACGGTCTGCACCCAACGCACCTCAATCGGCTTGATGTCTGCCAGAAGCAGTTTACCCAGACCGTTGTCAATCCCTATTTTGGTAATGCTGGCTTCCATATTATCAAGCAGCTGCCAGATAGGGAGAGACATCGTGCCCATTGCGGACACATCTGCCGTCTGCGGCGTGACCTCGGGCAGGGTGATGGAAACATCACGCGCCACCAACACACCGTCCGAATAGACAGTATCCGCGACCACAGGGCCGCAGATGTTCACAAAAATACCTGCCATTACTCAGTCGCCTCCCCAAAATAAGAATCAAAACCCGCGCTCGAATACGCGACCTTGAGCGTGCCGGACTTAAACGGTGGTGTCGGCGTACCCTCAAAGCGCCACACAAAGTTGCCCTCAGCCAATTCCGAAGTGCTGTTGTCGCTCTCACGGAAATCAACGACCGGCTTTCCGATAAATGCCCCCTGTGCTACCAGTGCATCTGCCTTTTCCTGTTCGCGGTTGCGGATACTGTCTGCCATTGCGCGGGTCATCGGACGATCAATTGTAAGGGCGTGCTCTGCCTGAAACTTGTTCGTCACGTACATCATCATACGAATGGTATTGTCGAAGATTGTACGCAAATCTGCAACTTGTCCATAACGATATGCAGCTGTATGAGGTCCCCACAATACCCATTGACCACCCCAGTATACGCCTGTCGTAATTTCTACGGCGTTCAGCTCGTTTCCGCGCTGCTGGTCAAAGCCACGGTTTGTACTGCCCTCGCCAAAATACTGCTTGGCAACCGGCAGGGACTTATTGGACGGCGATTCCATCGGCACATCATTGTGCGTCGCATCTACTGTCATCGTCTGCCATGCAGCGATTGCAGATAAATGGTAGGTACGTCCTGCTGTATCCTGTACCTGTGGCCAGAATACCTTGGAGCGTTCATTGATATAGCCATGTTCTCTCTGCCAGTTCTGCGCTGTCTCAATGGTATCTATCACCTGTTTGCATCCCAATTTTGTCTGACCAATTTTCGCAGTTCCAATCTCAGCAATCTGCTCCTGTATCGGAAGATCTGCATATACAAACGCATCCCAATGCCCATTTATTTTTTGTCCAGCCGTAATCATAGCTTCATAAACAGCCGGTTTATCACTCCAACCCGGCGCAGCAAGCAGGGCTGGAATACGACCAATCTCTGGATATACCAGCGCAACACACCCAAGCCCCGAGTACTCGCCATTGGCAGTGATGCCGCCAATGATGTCGTTTACTGTGATTTGAGTTACATCGACCTCATAATATGTTGCTGTAATTGGTCCAGACAGTTTTGCCTCTCCAATGCTGTTCAGCAGGACAGCACCTTTTGCAAAGTCATAGTCAACCGAAAAATCAACACCCTCGACCTGTTCCGCAAGCACCAAAGTATCTAAAATAATGGTATTGCTTTCGATGGAAGCCCGTCCGTTGATAAAATTCAGCTGCTTTGTGGTTGGCTGCTGGCTGCGATGCACTTTTGGATTCAGTACATTGATTACAATAATCGGGCCAACATTGCCTGATGGATTATCGAAGTGCAGCTTGATTGGCTCACATAGCGTAAATTTATTCCACGCCTCTGCATAGCCGACCAAACGCTTTGCCGCATCATAGGTTCGCAGCAAAATTGGTATATTGACTGCATCTGTATCTCCTCGAATCAGATTGACAGGTGCAGTGCCTACATAGACAAATACAGACTGCGTTTCTGATACGACACCGCCAACAGATTCCGAAAATTCACCATATGTACCATGTTTATAATCAGCCACTTGTTTCCCTCCTTATAGAAATTTTTGATAGTCCTCTATGTTGCGCACAAGAGGATAGGTAATCTTGAAAGATATCCACGCAAACCACAGCGGATAAAAGTCTGGAATTGCTTCCTGCTCGGTCAGCGGTCCAAACTTAATGGGCGCATTCGGCTCAATGCGATATCCTTCAATAATCGGCGTGCTCTCTACCGCACGCAATGCCACGTCAACAAAGTTCCAAATATCACGCCATCCAGTTCCATTGCGTTTGAAGTATTGTTTGGCTTCCTCAGTATCCCAACGCTCCCATGTTCCCGGCTTGTCCTTGGATGGATTGAAAATATCTGCACCATGTAAGCCGGGATCCCATGCAGAGAAACACATCTGAATTTCAGCCGTTCCGTTATTGGTTGCCAAGCTATCTGCTCCAGACAAAATTCTCACACACAAAGATGGAATTGGAGCATGTACATTTGGCGGCAGTTTTTCTGTTGTGGGTGTATAGGTTGCAAACGCAGCCGGTGTGACAAGGGTATAGTGATATCCGGCATCATTTGCCTCTAAATTGTCCGCTGGTAGTTTCAGCTTAACTTTTTGGCAAATATTCTTGTCCGCCCATGCAGTTACTGTATCAATCAGATGTACAACAGACATAGACCTACCCCCCTATCCAATGATATTTTCACGCAATGCAATGGTTGCCATGCCCATATCCACCTTCCAGTCATCAACGAGACATTCCCGACCATTCACATTTAGGTTTTGCCCAGGTGAGCGGCGCGGTGGCAAGTCTTGTGTCCGCGCATAAAACAGTGTGCTGCTCTCCGCAACCGCCAAGTCCTGCCCATTCTGCCGCACCTTCAGTTCCTCTGTATCCAGTACAATTGGAATCTCATTGCCCTCAATGCAATACAATTCCCCAAACACGGATACATCCAAAAACACCTTGGAGCAATCAGTCTCCACAAGCTCTTTGAACCCCATCACTGTACTGCCTCAGCAGCATCGAATGTTGGTGCTGGATCTTCATCCAGCGTATCTTCTGTATGTTCTTCCAGAAAGCGATTCATTTCTGTAACCATCTCTGCCTTAGTTGTGCCAAACTTAAAGGTCAAGCCCATTTGCTTGGCGATTGCACGCAATTCATCTGGCTTCATATCAATGCTGTATTCGGGGATCGCTGTGACATCAGGCGGCAGTTCTGGCAGCTCTTCACGCACAGTAGACACATCATCTACATATACCGCAACACCCTGCGCAACCAATCTTTCTTCTTTTTCAGGTGCAATGGTAAATGGCGGGGAATCCACACCCTTTGCCTGTACAGTACCATTGACATAGTGACCATAGACACCACGAATAATTTGAATCATATTGCGCACCCCTTTACGACTGTGCCAACACGCCTGCTGCTCGCAGCTTTGCCAGCAAACCATTGAAATCTGCCTGTGATGGAGCAGCTCCAATATCTGCAATCGCTGCTACCTGTTTTACAGCACCCATTTTCTCTTTGGTTGCCGCAGTCATTTCGCCCGGATCTCCCTTGTCCCCTTTCGGACCCGCTGCACCAGCTTGTCCTGGATCACCTTTTTCGCCTTTCGCACCTGCCGCCCCCGGATCTCCCTTGTCTCCCTTGTCGCCCTTTGCACCCGGCGCACCAGTAGGGCCTGCAGGACCAACCGGACCTTGTGGCCCTGCTGGACCTGCCTGCTGCTGTGCAACGCCCTGTTCCAGATGGTTCATCTTCTCAGCGGTGATTGTGTCTCCATCATTCCACTGTGTTGCTTGATATGCCATTTGATTTCACTCACTTTCTTAAAGTCTTGCTGTGCCGATTTTCCCTCTGCCAATTACAGCATCATCCGCAGAGGGGGTTATTCCCCCAAAACGGTTGCCGAAATAAACGGATTCTTCGTGCGCGGAATAAAGAGTGGACGACTGGATACGGTCAATTCACGCGCATTTTTATCCGCCCAGTATCGCGGCACACGCCGTCCCATGTAGGTATGCCAAAGGCCATCTGACTGCTCGATCTGGCTGACCGCGCCATACAATCCACGCCCAACGTTCGGCGCAGTCACACAAATCTGCTTTGCAGGCACAAAGGGCTTGATCTTGCCGTCTTCCTCATCTACATAAGTACCATCATAAGTGAGCAGTTCAATCATGTGCCCACGAACATTCAAACGTCCCAGTCGCGCTGCACCCTGCGGCAGCTCTGTTGGCTCGATTGCACCAATACGATAATTGTTGAGATCTAACAACTTTTGCAGTTTGGGGTCTTGGAGCAGGGATTCCGCTGCATCTGTACCCAACAACACTTCACTTGCATTGTTTCCTGCCGTTGTCAGCATACGAATCATATGATAGAGGTCTGCCATTTTGTCTGATGCGCCCTCGTTCCACTTCACACCAGGTACATATACTGCCGGATTCGAGCGTTCTGTATAAAACTTCATAGAAAACTCAACATATTCCCCAGCGCCATACTTATCTGCATACTGTCGCAGGGTGTACCCATTTTCAAACATACATTTTGCCGCAATATATTCTTCACGGTTGGTATGCATTCTGTCGAAGTCCTTCAGGTCTTGCAGCAAGATATCTGCCTGACGTTCTACAGGTGTACGATCAGAAAACAGAGCTTCTCCAAATCCCTTTTTATTGAGGTCATCAATGGTCAATGGACGGCTGGGTGCAATCAGCGGCGGCTTCATTTGGTCTGTGGTATAGCCTTCACGCTCAACCGAAATGCTTCCCTTGCGCGGCAAAACAACAGGTGCAAGCTTATTGCCTGCAACATCCTTATATTCAACCAGTACTTCATCTGACGGAAATAAATCTGCATCGGTTGTAGGGAAATAACGGTCACGCAGGAATGATGTGACAGGCTTCATCTGTTGTACTGCTGCCAGCATCGTCTTTGTCGTATAAAGATTCATTGATTTATACATCCTCCTTGCTTATCATGGTATTTTCAAGATAAATACCGCCATCCCGCAGTGCCTTTACGTCCGCAGCAGTCAGTGCATACGATTCTTTGGTCGTAAGTGCATTGCGGTTAAACTGTCCACTCACATACACCTCGGCAACCGTTTCTGTGGTTGCGTCCACATCGTCGCACAAAATGCCGTAAGGCACTTCGCTTGCTCCTGCGCTTTCCGTAGACAACAGTTTCATCTTGCCGTCTGTGCCCATTGCCAGAACTGTGCCACGCTGCAACTGCCCTTCACTTGCTGCAATGGTTGCGGATGCAGTATGTACCGGAATGGTATTGCCTGCAATCAGGGAATCAGGTGCGCAGCGTCCCACTGTTTCGTTGTAATTTGGCATCTTACATTCCTCCGTTTACGATTCGCGTGGTCAATAAATTGATTGCCTTTTCATCCTCGGTTTGTGGATGCAGTTCTGCGTTCTGTGTAGGCACTGGAATGACCTGTGAGGCATTGCTTTCTGCAGCATCTGCAGACATATTGGTCAACATAGTTGCACCAATCGCCGCCTGTGCCTGCATTGCAGCAAACGCAAGCTGCTCCGCTGTCATGCACTGGTCTCCATACTTTGCATTTTTGACCAATTCCGCATTGCCAATCGCGCCCTGAATGTCCTCAATGCCCTTCATACGCGCACGTTCTGCCTCTCCACCCTTTGCAAATGCGGCATCTTCTGCCTGCTTTACAAAATCTGGATACGCTGTACGCAATTCTTCCAAATTTCTGATTTCCACTTGTGTTCCTCCTGTCTGACTTGTTAGTTGCTGCCATTCGGTGGCAGTTGCAACTGGAATAGAAGCAGGAATCTGCCCGAAACAACGGGCTGCAACCTGCATTTTCCCAACCATCATTTGTGTTCGATCTGGTGACAGCCGCAGTACCACAGGATCCTGCACATCGGCTGAAATCACCTCATCTGCAAAGCCCATATCTACTGCCTCTTGCCCGGTCATCCATGTTTCAGCCTCGACCAATGTTTGGATTTCCTCCAATGGTCGTCCAGTTCGCTCCACATAGATATTCAGTGCCGCTTTGTTGTGCGCTTCCAGCTCATTCTGGACTTGCCCCAGCTCTGCATTTTGATAAAAGCCATACAAAAAGCAAGCTGCGCTGTGAATCATAAGGTTGCTTCCTGTATTGACTTTGCGAATATTGCCTGCTTCAAAGATGACAGAACCAGCAGATGCAGCCAGTCCATCGTTAATTGTGATAACTTGTGCTGACAAGCTTTTCAGGCGATTGTAAATCGCAATACCTGCATACAAATCACCCCCTACACTGTTAATATGGACTGTGATTTTTTGCTTGGTGTTTAGCTTTTCCAAGTCGCGCAAAAATTCATCCTGTGCAATGAAATCGCCTGGAATCGGTTCACCTGTCCACAGATCCGTCGGATGTGTTGCAACAACTTCGCCATACAAATTGATTTCTGCTTCATCCTGCCCGATTTCCAAAATATTATAGGCTTTTCTTGCTGTATTGCGTTTCAATCTGTTTTACCTCCTTGTGCTAGGATTCCATTTGCCTGCGCGAGCAGTGCATTTTCAACATTCAACTTGTCCACATTTGCAGCAAACTGCGAACCATTGTTCTTAATCGCCTCGGCTTCATGAGTGGACAAACCGTGCTGAATAGCTGTTATTGACGCCGCAATTTCCTTTGTTGGATCTAACTGCCCTTGGGATGGTCCAATCCACTCACTACCCAAATAGGCTTGCCGTATAATCGGGTCAGTTAAAAACCCCGGTGCAGAAATCCGACCGCGTGCCACCGCTTCTGTCATCCAGATTTCATAAACAGGACGGCAAAAGTCATCTGTAATCCAATCACGCCGCATACGAAATCCCTTCCATGCTTCCAATAATGCAGCGCGACTTGCAGAATAAGACGATTGAAACGACATCATTAAAAGATCTGCTGGTATTTCCAGGCACGCACCAACCTGCTCACAGAGGGCATGGACAAACACATTAAAGCCTGGGCTTGGTCTAGTTGGATTTGCAAATACAATATCCTCTCCGGGTTCCATGAAATTGACTGTGCCGGGTCCCATTTCATATTCATTTGGGTCGTGACTGATGGTATCTTCACTGACTTCATTGAATGGGTTTTCACTTGGGTCTGTTTCCGTCTTGACAAACGCCGTGAAAAAGCTCTCAATGATTGCAGCCATGATTTCTGCCTCAGTATAACGGCGCATTTGCAGAAGTGGCTCAATTGCCTGCGCCAAGTAAGGTACACCGCGATACTGTTCTGGACGTTCTGTGTCCATGATATGCAGGATATTGGGCAATCCCGTTTTCTCTCCATAGGCTGGTATACGTACAAAGGATGTTGGCTCAGGCTGAATGGTTCGCGGATGCGTGTTTGCCACATGATATGCAACGACCATGCCATTGCGATCCACTTCCACGCCGTCAAATATGGTGTTTCCATTGTCAAGCTTTGCCACAGTTGAGGCCAACAGCGGATTGCTCTGTATACCTGCCGTTTGGGTTATATTAGGTGTGCGCACGCGATCAGCTTCCAAAATATGCAGACGCAGTCCATATGGCATAAGGGGTGTTGGTTTCGTCTGTCCAATCAGTGCAAACACATCCCCTGACATCGGCCATGCAAGCCCAATCAGCTGCTGCATCCCATAAAAATTGTTGACTCCTGTTGCATCACAAGCCTGTTTTCGTTGCGCCCATAATGCAAACTCTGCCTGTGTGTGTTTCTGCCATGCTTCTGCCTGCTCGGGTGTCATATTCAATACTTCTCGGTCAATGGTAGATTTTAACCGTAGTCCTGCACCTATGATATTGGTACGTTGACGCTTGAGCGCAGCCGTTGCAACTGGTGCACTCATATACAACATGCGGCTACGTTGTCGCAGTGTGTAGTTATTTGCATCAATGTCCTCAGCTGGACTGCCACTCTCTACCACAAAGCCTTTCAGTGCTTTCTTGGTGTGGCTTGCACCTGCATGACTGTATCCCTTATTTTGCACACGGCGCACGGGGATTTTCTTTTCTTTTTCATCCATTTTCGTATCACCTACCAATCTCGCGGTACAACACCCATTGCGCGCCGCCGTTTTCCACCTGTCTGCTCCCGCTCGATAAGTTCCACTTCTTTCTCCAGTTTTGCAATTGTCTGCTCCAGCTGCGGCAAATCTAGTCGTGTTACATTCTTAGAACCAATCGCATAAGACTTCACACCACCAGAAAGCAGTGCCAAATAAGCCGCTCTTGCTTGCTCCAACGCTTTCCGCTTAAACTCTAAGCGTTCTTGTATCATTTCTTTGCTTGCCATCGTTCCTCCTTACCAGTCATCCGTATAGCCATTGCGTTTTGTTGTTCTGCGTTTTCGTACCCGCTCGACAGCCGACTGCTTTTCATGCCGAGGCAGATCACGCAAGCACTGTTCGACTGCATCCATATCTGGATCGAGCACACGCAAAGCGGCTGCTGCATAGTTGCGACAGTCCAGCGCTTCATTTCGCTCATGCCCAGGCAGCTTCTCCCATGCCCAACGGGTGCGCCCATTGGATACTTTCATGACCATGCGTTCTGATAACAGTCCTGTGAAATACGCCGTATTATAGCCACGTTCTTCTCCCAACGGGAAGTGACAGAACTTTGGACCTGCTTCCTGTACTTTGATATTGCTCATGATATCCGCCTTTCCTGAATCAACACCAATGGAATAAAGCCATGTTGTGCCGATTGTGCGATGATTGATTGTGATTTTTACCTTAGATGGCGGACGTGTAAATGGTACACCATCACCACCAACACCTTTAATTGCGAAAACGCGACGGTTTGCACGTGCCCTGCATTGTTTGTATACGCTCTGTGTCTTATGTCCACCAGAGTCAACAAAAGTAACAGATATCTTTAACCCTTTGCCGTTTGCAAAGGTGTACACATGGTCAATAACATCATCCAGCCGCTCCCAAGGTTCATCATCGTTGGGATCACCCATGATAATGCCTTTCTTAATGCCCCAGCTTTCGTAATAATGCCCCCATCCTACAACCTCATATTCCAAACGGTCATCCTGTGTATCTACACCACACGTCAAGACCAATACACCGTCTGGCAATTCAATTGGGATACCGTCCACCCGTGTACCGTAATCTTCCCGTCGGGCAAGCATGGTATCCTCATCATCCAGCTCGCCACGGTCTTCCCAGCACTCACCAAACAGCGTATTGTATAGCACTTTCAGTTTCTGTGGGTCTTTCCGTGCTACAAGGAATGCATAGACAATATCTGTCCAGCTTTTCCAAGGGGATGCAAACGCATTGAGCCAAAAGGAACGATGCCCACGCCCACGCGCTTCTGGATTTTGTGCGATCCACTTGGCAGGCTGCGCTCGCATTTCGGTTTCTGTGGATAAACAGCCGCAGGATGGACACGCCCAGCCAACACTTTTTACAATGTATTCGGTCAAACGCCCTTGTTTGACGGTTTCAAAGTCAAGTTTGATATCATTAAAAACAATATTGTGCCATTCCCCGCAATGTGGGCACTGGCTACACCAGCGTTCGCGCGTTCCTGCATTGAATGATTTTTCAATAGCAGAAGCACCCTTGATTGTCGGGGTTGATACGTCAATGAGCTTTGCATTGTAGAAGGTTGTTGTGCGCGCCTCTGCTAGTGCCCAAGGATCACCCTCTGTACCCGCAGACAATGCCCAGCGGTCGCGTTCATCACCGATAATATAACGCGCTGGTGTGGATGCCAATGCGGATGGAGACTGTGAACCAACAATCGTGAGCATTCCACCAGGAAATGTCTTTTGTAGGATTGTATTGCCGCTGTCTCGGCTTTTCACATCAGCAATCTTGGTACGCAATCGCGCACAGTCTCGCGCCATAGGCGATATGCGCAGTCTGGAAAACTTCTTTGCATCATCCAGTGTTGGCTGAATGTACAGGATTGAGCCGGGGTCTTGGTCTATGATGTACCCAATGGCATTGAGTTCCATTTCAGACTTACCAACCTGTGAAGACGCAACCACTGTGATATGTCGCACCGTTGGATCTGTGATTGCATCCATCGGCTCTACCAGGTATGGTGTGCGCTCATTACGCCACGGGCCTGCTTCTGCACTGCTTTCACGCGATAACACACGATACTTTGCAGCCCACTCACTGACCGTGAGATTTTCAGGTGGGCGATAATTTTCAAATGCACGGCTGAATGTAGCATCCACCCGTTTAGTCGTCTTCATGGTTCTCCCAGCCTTGACGCTCCATGACGCGCTTTTTATATTCCTCTGGGTCGTATTTGTAGTCTGATAAACTCTCCAGAATGAAATAACACTCCTGTTTGATGCGTTCTGAAATCTCAGCAGCTGTGCGCAGATTGGACACATCCACGGCTAGTTTTCCAGGCATTGCCATCAGCATAGAGCGGAAAAACAGTACATGGTCTGTTGTGATTGCCTCCACATCCTCGGCACGGTGCATCTTGCCCTGCAACTCTTTGAGTTCCATCTGTGCTGCACTGGCTTTGGCTTCTTTCAGGTCAACCTCTGCGCGCAGCTTGGCTTCTTCCAAATCAGCAAGTGTTTCACGCTTTACCCTACCATTTGCCTTATCTGACAGATAGTGAATGTATGCCTGTATGGTAGGCAGCAAATCGTACTTGATCGGCTTACCTTGCCCTTTGATGATTCCTTCTGCTTTGAGCTGTTCCACGCGACGCGTAGATACGCCGAAAATCTTGGCAATCACCTTGGTTGGTTGTAAATTTGCATCCTCGCCCATTTAAATCCCCCCTTTTGCCAATTTTGTTTCATGTATCGGAATCTTCATACCACGCCGCAGACAAAAGACATCTTGTTTCCCTGTCAGCTGTAAATACCGTTTGACAATGACATCACAAAACTTCGGCTCAATTTCAACCAGCCGTGCAACGCGCCCTTCTGCTTCACAAGCTACCATTGTAGAACCTGAGCCACCAAAAGGATCTAAGACAATCCAATCCCGCTCGCTGCTGTTTTCCACCAGCTTGGCAATCAATGCTGTCGGCTTCATCGTTGGATGCTCTGTATTGCGTGTCGGTTTATCACAGTAGAGAATTGAAGCAGAGGACTCATCCACCATGTCATAAAATGATTCCACATATTCCAGTAGTTCTTCTTGTGACATTGCGGAAAAATCCGGTCTTTCCTGTGTATCAAATACAGTGGATAGATTTCGTGCTTCTGTGAAATAATGCGCAGCACCTGACTTCCAGCCGTACAAGATAGGCTCATGTCTCCATTGATAATCCTGCCGTCCAAGGACAAATGTATTTTTAACCCAAATCAGGCATTGCTTGAATAGAAAGCCAGCATCCTCAAATCCTTGCCGGAAAGCGTGTGTTTCTCGGTCTGCGTAAAAGATATATGCCGCTGCGCCTGGACGTGTAACTTGTGCCACACATTGAAACATTGCTGATAAAAAATCCTTAAACTCCGAACCACTCATACAGTCATTTTTAATTTTTCCTGCGCTTCCTTCATAATCCGCATTGTATGGCGGGTCAGTTATAATAAGCTGTGCTTCTTCTTCTGGCATCAGCTTCTTGTATGTATGGGCTTTTGTGCTATCCCCACAAATAAGACGATGCTTTCCAATTTGCCAAATGTCTCCAACCTGTGTAAACGGTTTAACCTCTGGCTTAGGCACTTTTCGATCGGCTGCTTCCAAATCAATTTTTTCTTCTGGAATAACCAAAATATCTTTTAGCGCATCCTCTGTAAAACCTGTGAGTTCCAAATCAAAGTCAGAGAGATTCTGGAAGATATCCGAAAGCATTTGCGCGTCCATCTGCGCAAGTTCAGCAATTCGATTATCCGCAACCAAATCGGCCAGTTCACTTTCCTCATCTGTATAGGCTTGATAATCTACAGGTACTTCTGTACAACCAGCTTCCAATGCAGCCTGCAAACGACCATGCCCGCGCACGACAAGTCCTGATCGAGTCGAAATCGTAATCGGTGCACGCCACCCCTGTGTCCCAATGATTTTCGCAAGCAGCGCAATTTGTTCTTCCGAATGTTGATTTGGATTTTTCGGATTTGGTCGTACAGAGTCAATTTCCAATATTTTGTCAAAGGCACAATAAACAGGTATGCCCGATGCGTACTGCAATGTATCCTGCTCTTGCATAGTCAACATCCTTTCGCAACGAAATGGGTCAAAAAAATTTTTCCAAAACTAGCGAGTTTTTGGGCTCGCCAGCACCACAGATACCCCCTGACCCTAGAAGTACCTACACAATATCCCGTGCTTGCACAGAGGCGACCCCAAAAAAATTAAAAATCTTAAATAGAGTGTGTACCAATGTTGCAATGTCTGCGCGGTCATAGGTTATCCTATTTGATTTTCTCTGGTGGTACTTCTTCCAGACCGCCATTGGGTGACCACTTATAGCACGGCACACCATATGCTACCAGCAGCTCCATGATTCCTTGCTGGTTGGTTTTCAAGGTGTGCCTCTCTTATCGGATCACTCTGTTTAGATGGTGTGTTACTCTTTTTCCTAACTTCTCATCAATCGCCTTTTGAATGCCGGGAGCTGTCCGTTCGCCCGTGGCCATCTGCGGAAGTGATACTGTCATAAACTTATCCCACACATTGTTCTGTCCACGAGTAACTTGCCGATTGCGCTGAAATGGTATGAACTTTACTGCATCTTCGCGTTCGGACTTGGTACTCAACAGCATATTTGGTGATGTAGGGCTGTTTTGCGTGCTCTGATGTGTGAAGTTTCTTCCGACATTCTTACGCTGTTTTTTGGTTAGCTTTTTTACGTGACCTATGCGCTCGCGTTGTCCCTTGATAATGGTGGCCTTGAGCGTATATGCTCCGCCGGTCGGTGCAGCAGGTTTCATATTGAAATGCACGGGCGTCAATCTTCGTCCCTTGTATGTGAATTTCAGATTTTGCACGGTGTTGCCAGAGATGCGCATGCTGCCGAGTTCCCCACCGGTCAATTCCTCTCTGTTGACACCATAAACTTTTAGGATTTCTTGATTTACCCAGCCGGGGACCCTCTCCTTGGCATCTTGCATGATGCGCTCTAAGGCTTCTTCCGAATCTGCACGCATTCTGCGTAGCCTTCGTTCGACCTCAAGGAGCTGTGCCTCAACGATTGCCTGTCGCGCCATATCATCCCCTCCGATCTGATAAAAATAGAGAGAGCCGCGTCAGGATATTCCTGCGCGGCTCTTGGGCTTTGGTTTTTCCCACTGCTCCATGCTCTTATGATACACCCAAAACAAATATACAATCAATGACAATTACTATCATTTACTGACATTTACTATCAAACTTTTGTGATTTCCTTTCCGCCTCACACTTTTCCAACAGAGACATTTGATACTCGGCCATTCCCAAACATTCTTCAAACGGTGTATTTTCATACCAAGAATGCTGCTGAATTTTCTGTGCTACACGATGGATGTATTCCTCTCTTGCGGTCATACTTTTTCCTTTCTGCCCTCGTCCCTCTGGGGCGGGATCTATCATTTCGGCGTTTTGCCGATTGTATTTACCTTACACTTTGGTATAATAGGGGCGGTTGGTGTAAGGTCCAACCGCCCTTTTGGGATTGGGTCTGCGGGTTACTTTGATCGGGTCCGCAGACCCTTTGCTTTTACTTGCTCAAAAGCTCTTTGAGCTTTGCTTTGAGTTCTTCCAGGTCTTTGCACTCATTGGCAAGCTCCAGGATTCTTCTCTGCTCGGCTTCTCTGGTCATCTGAACCAGAAGCTCTGCGGCGCTCGGCATCTTCATTTCCTCACTTCCTTTCTTAACGGGGTGTCCCGTCCTTACATCTACTATTATAAAGCATTTACTTAATACTGTCAAGTGTTTTATAAATAATTATCTAAATATTTTATAGCGTTTACTTGACAGTATAAATTTATTGCTGTATGATGTAATCACCATCAGCAAGGAGTGATTTTTATGAAGATGGAGCAGAAAATCAGTATGGCGATTGCCTATAAGGGAATGAGCCAAGCCGCGCTTGCGCGCGCGATCGGAATGACCCCCTCAAACTTTAACCAAAAAATCAAGCGAGAGACATTTTCGGTTGAGGAGTTGGAAAAGATAGCTGCCGCGCTTGGAGGCGTATACTCTTTTTCTTTTGACTTCCCGGACGGGACAAAAATATAAGCACAAGGCGACCCTTTGCGGGTCGCCTTTTTTATGTCTGCTTGAAAGCGGCGCAAAATGCTTCGGAGAATGCTTTCAAAGCGGCGTATGCTGCATTGGCAACTCTTTGCACAGCCTCAGCCACACTCCTGAGCGAATCGAATGACTTTGTGATTGCAGTGTATGTGTGATACGCTTTTTCGTATGGTATGCCCTGAGACATTGCCCGCACCGCGAGCTTCGCGGCATCATGAGTTTTTCGAATCTCTTTCGTGTCATGACTGAACCTCCCGTATATTCTGCAATGCTCGTCCGTGCAGCCTGTACACGGCTTGCATCTGGCCCTCGTCGTCGTCCCCGTAAATTTTGAGCGCAACCTCGCGCCATGGCATATGTCGGCAGCTATCGCCGTCGCAATACCGCAAGCGCAAGACCTCGCGCTCCATCGGGTTTCTCAGCTGGGCAATCGCCCCGCGAATGGAGGCCATTTCCGCCCTGATGCTCTCCATGCTGTCTGCGATCTCGCTCTCATACTCAAGGCGGCGGACAATGGCATTTGCCATACGGTCACTGGCCGTTCTGGTATGCTGTGCACCGCTGCTGTCCATGCGGGGCGCGGGCATCTGCTCGTCGTTTTTCATCCGGGCAAGGCGTTCCTGCTGGTTTTCGATCTCGCGACGGAGATAGATGTAATTTTGCAAGCGTTGTTTGTCCATTGGTTCCCCTTTCCGCCGCGTTTTTTGGTATGATATCAGTTAAAACGGCACGTCGCTGTCGTCAAGCTCTGTAAATCCCGAATCTGATGCGCTCGGGAAGTCCGGCGGCGGTGCAACATTCTGCTGCGATGATCTTCCGTAGGATTCTCCTCGGCTCTTTTTTGTCTCGCCGAAGTTGACTTCTTCGGTGGTGACTTCAATGGTCACACGCTTATTTCCGTTCTTATCTTCCCAGTTACGCGACTGGATTCGGCCGACCACAACGGCAAGCATGCCCTTGGTGAACCACTGGTTGACAAACTCAGCCTGACGGCCCCATGCAACGCAGTCGATGAAATCGGTCTGCTTTTCGCCGTTCTGGTCCTTGCGGTCTCGGTCAATCGCAAGGGTAAAGGACGTGACGCTGGTGCCGCCATTGGTCTGCCGAAACTCAGGATCTCGCACAAGCCGGCCCATCAGAATTACCTTATTCAGCATTTGCCGTGGCCTCCTTTGGGGGCGGTCCATACATCATAGCGGGCCGTCCACTTTTTCTTGCCGCACACCTTGCAGATGTCCTTGATACTGCTGCCTTGCTTGGTGCCGCGCATTTTTTGTGCGCACTTGGCGCATAATATCATTGTCATACTTACAAAATCCTCTTATTTCTGTGCATTGCCGGTGGTGTCACCTGCATGCTTGGCCAATTTCTCTCGATATTTACGAGTACGCTCCCGCGCCTCAACGTTCTTGCGTAACCGCTCGTTAACGCTGTCGTCGTACCTCGCAAGGTACACGCCCCTCGTCACGCTCTTTCTTGTGTGTCTACCTTCTGGTATGTGTCCTCCTGTTCTGTGCGCTCTGTCTCCATTTCTACCGCAAAAGCAATGCGGCAAAGAGCATGGGCTAGGTGGTCGTTTCTGCGATCCCCTGTGAGCCACGCAAACAGGTGGGTGAGCGCCCGCCCGACGTGCTCTTTCGCGGAGATATGCTTGTAATTGTTTTCAGGGTAGTGGTGCAGCATGTCCGCCTCATACCGGACATGGGACAGCGCCAGCATAGCGCGCGGCGGGAGCCATTCGGACTTGTACGGCCGGTGTGACTGCGTACCGCCGTCGGCGTTGGTCTCCTTGACAGCCTCTTTTGACAGGCCGCCTTGTTTAACCGGGTCGATTTCGACCCCTTTAACGCATTTCAACTCGTCGCATGCGTTAGGTAATGCACGGTGTGCGTTAAACGCCACGTCCCGCGGGTCATACTCCGGTGCGGGGATGTCGTCCTCAATCACCTCATAGCCCATCAGGCGGGCGGCTGCATTAGGATTTTTGGTCACATACTCTCTGTATGTCGGTATACCAATTGCATCTCTCCGATCTCTTATGGGGCATTTATGGCAGGGAATACCATCGCAAAATCCACTGGTGACGCAATCTTTCCCTTCAAAAGCATAGATTTCTCCCATCTTGGGGTTTCTAAATTCCATGGTCAGTCCTCCATCGTCAAATAATCATACCGTTTTCGGCTCATGCGCTCGCACACCGGCGTTCCGTCAGCCACTGACCGCACAGTGCATCCCTTTTCAGGGTCGTACAGGTCGCACTTGCGGCAGTCAGTAGGCCAGCCACGTTCTCGGTTATTCATGGTCATCCTTCCTTTCTCCCATCGAGCAAAAATCATAATCGCTGAAAATTGCGGCTTCCCCGATATGATTGGAACAGTTGTTACGGTATTTGCAGTCCTTGCAGAATACCGGTACTGGCTGGCGGGTGTTCCAGGCTCTCACGACGGCCTTTGTCGCATTTCCAGCGATACCCCTAGCCCCACGTCCATCGACCAAAATTTTTGATGATGCGTCACACTTGGGGCAAATCACGCGCACCCCATTTTGCACAAACAGGCTCGCCTCGCCGCCGCAAAATGGGCAGGGGAGCAATTTATACTGCTCGGTCAATTCGTCTTTCGCCGCCTGGTCTCCCATCAGAGCACATAGGGTAAATTTATCTGTCATGGTCGTTCTCCTTTTCCGTTGGCATGATGCTGATGTCTCGTGCGCCAGGCTGCAAGTGCTGGTTCTCGTTTCCTGTGCGCAGAGTATAATCCACGATGTTTCCAGCTTGCGCAATGTTGATGCTGCGCCGTCCGCGCTGGCGTGGTGGTCCGTGTTTCATTGTTGCGCTCCAATCATCAATAACTCAGGGGCTGCAATGTAAAATGCCTGCCCACTCATGGTATCCTCATACGACTGCTTTCCCTCGAATGACTTCACGACTTCCTGCTCTTCAACGGTCATTTCGTCGTACAGCTTCGATCCGTACCCATCCGGAAGCCAGTTCTTTTTTCGTCCTGCAAACAGGTTGAATTTCTTCAAGAGCCGTTCGTCGGTGAAAAATACGTGAACTGTGCCTTTTTTCTTGAATTCTAGGTCGAAGAACTTGCAATGCAGTTTGCGCCCGTCATACTTGTCGGCCGCTGTGCTGAATGCGTCGTATATGATCTTGTCGCAGGTCATTCCGTCTGTCCGTCCGTTGTCCAGATAACCCAGAATCTTTTCCAACTCCATCAGGTAATCTTTAGCGCGGTATGTAGACCACGATCCACCCCAGCGCTGGTCATACAGTCCCCAAAACGGGACAATAACCTTTTTGGTCACCCGGCACGCTTTGTTGGTTTTCCATCCGCTGTAATAGTGGATGTTCTTGTTTTTCCCCATGCTGTGCTCATAGGTCAGGTCGTCAAACATCTTGATGATTGCATCCTCTACATTGCCAACAAGGGTCTTGGACAGCTCGATTTTGACTTGTAAAATGTTGTCCATCGTGAAATCGAGCACTCGAAAGGTTTGCAGCTTGGCGAGGTATGCGTCGCGCACCTCTCGCGTCATAAGCTGTTGCATTTCCCGTGCCTCGAACAGCGCTTTCCAATACTGCGCCCGCAGTTCCCGGACATATTTGTTTTGCAGGCTCATTTGTGCTTCTTCTGGGTTTTCAATCGACAGGCTGATAATCTCTCGATCTCCAACAAAACGGTTGAGGTCCTGGAACTGGTCGATCATCTTGAGGCCGATTCTTGCCTCCATCTGGTAGCGCTGCACAATCGCCTTGAAAAAATCAGCATCCACAACGTCAGTTGTCTGTTCGTCTCTCGTCGGGAGATCCGCTGCTCGTTTCATGCTATCCAGATCGACGTCTGTATCTTCCACTTGGGGGATATCCACATACACCAGCGCCGTTTCTACATCTGTGCGCCGCTCGGACGCAGAGAACGCACCTGACAGCCTTTCGATGCTTGCGCCATAATCTACAAGGCGTTGCATCAAGTCTCGCCTGTGCGGGCTGTCTGCGCGTTCAAGCGTGGACGCATTGAGCAAACACACAATCTGCCCGCCGTGCTTCATCAGATCCAGCGCGTGCAGCAGGTGACGGTCTCCATCCGCAAAAGGGGGGTTCATCGCAATCAGATCATACCGCGTTTGTGCGTCCCACTCCAAAAAGTCGTTTGCTACTACGGTATACCCGCGCTGCTTGAGCACCGCCCGCAAATCTGGGTCAATCTCTGCACAATCCAGCTGACACGGCTGTTTATTTCTCGCAAGGTGTTGCTTCACCCTTTGCGCAATGTCTCCCTTGCCTGCTGACGGCTCCAGCGCAAATTGCACGCGGTCCCAGTCAACAAGGCCCATCATTTTTTCTACTAACCCGGCAGGCGTCGGGTAAAACTGTACGCCAAACACCTTTTATTCCTCCGTTCTGTCGTCGCGGCCATCATCTACCATGATGACCCACTTGTTGCTTCTGCCGCTACGCGCCTTACAGAGCGTACCATACCACCCGTGCAAGGTGATGCCCATCGTTTTCGCACAATGGTATGAGCCGCCATCAGCCACCAGTTCGCCGGTTTCCCTCAGATACACGATGTATCGAACAGAATCAGGGTCGCGCATGCGTTTATGCTCCTTGATCCACTGCCGCGCCAAGTATGCGGGCATCTGGCCGTATTTTTCTTTGTATTCCCGGCAGACTGCGATAAATTTCGCAATCTGCTCATCTGTCGCGGGCAGGGCTTTTTTGGCTCCTTGTCGGCTGTATGTTCCTTGCCGGTTGTAGGCTTCCCGTTCGCTATCTCTCATGTGCTGCTCCAATCTATAACTGCATTGATATCTGCCAATCGCCGGGCATTCGGGTTATTGTGATCTCGGTACGAGGGCGGTGCTTGTCGTATAGGACACGGCTGCCATCATGCGAGGCGATGATCGTGTAATTATCGTCCGCGATGATCCCAGCGTTGACCAGGATGTCGTCCACGGCCTCAAGCAGGTTTGTGAGGTCGGTTTTGCGGCGTGTCGGCATGTAAAACAGACACTTGACATTCAGTTCGCACTCGATAGGGCGCGGCGGGCGCGGTATCAGGTGCAGTGCTGCCGCCGTCTCGTATTCCTTGTACTGGCGTGACGGAAGAAGATAGGGCCTTTTTGTTTTTCTATTTTGTACGATTTGCATACTGTTTTTTTTAGTTACCGGAGATAATGGGATTGTATATCTTAATTCAGCCATATCAGCTTGACTTCCTTTCTGGTGTCGTGATAGCATCTTCCGCCGACCATCCAGAAGCAATTCGTGCATATATCGTACCTTGCCTTATTCCGGTTATTTTTGACCATTCCGCTATTGTATGGGTTTCTTCTCCAACGGTAATCCTATGGTTATTCCGGCGGTTATTTTGTTGATCCTTAATGGTTATCCATCTGCAATTATCAGGACAATAGTTTCCATTCACATCTACTCTGTCGATAGTAAGTCCGCCCTGATATCCGTTGGATAACGCCCATTCTCTGAATGCTTCATAGCTGTTCTTCCATTCTTCACAAACAGAAATTCCTCTAGCGCCATACCATTCCCATCGGTCGCTTTTTGGGTTGTTGCATCGATCTTTCATGCGCGTCCAAACGCCATGCAGCCGTTCCTTTGTCTTTCCGTGCGTTGTATTTCGCTCTGCTGTGCATTCTCTCCCATAGCACCCGCAACTTTTTGTGTTGCCTCTTCTCAAGTTTCCGGAAATCACATAAGTCATATTCCCACAATCGCATCGGCATTTCCAAATGGCCTCACCATTTTTGTATGAGTGGTCATATCCTATTACCGTAAGCTTTCTGAATCGCTGTCCTGTCAAGTCAATTCTTTTCATCTTCTTTGACCTCCGTCCATGACCCACTAAAATACCAGTCAATCAGCATATGCCGAAATTCATCGGCCAGCGGCGCGGTCTCGTGGAAAGCCAAGATCCCCACGTCATGCGCCACATGGTCGAACGCCTCGTCCGCATGGACAAACCGCCCGCGGTTCGGCTCGATGCCTCGCCAGCCTCTTAATTGCTGCATCCGCGCGTCACCTCCAAAGCATCTGTGATTCCCTGCATGACGTACAGGGCAGGCGGCAGAGCGATCCCGTTGCCCCACATCTTGTACTCTGCGCCGTCGCTTTGCAGCCGGTTGTACCACTTGAGCATTTGCTCCTTGGTATACTCCTTAACTGCCTTGCCACTGATCGCGGCGTGGGTGTTTCTGACTTCGAGCCAAAACGCATATTCCGCATCGGATAAGTCGTCTTTCTGGTCAATGTCTCCCCATCGGTCAGCGAATCCTTGCAGTCGTGCACACTCAGTCGGGGTAAGACGGCGGACGATGTAGTATACAAATGATTCGCCCAATTCCTCAACCACAAGGTCTGTCGCATCCTTGTAGTCCCTAGCTTTCATGGCACTGGCAATATCGCTTTCTGCGTATTTTCCAAATGCCTGCATTGCATAACAAACGGCGTGCCGATCACCGGCTGTCAGTGTTGGCGACGGGTCGCCGTCTGTGCCAATTCCGAGACCATTACCAGACCCATCTTGGTTGCGGCTTGTGCCGCCCCCCTGCCAGCGCGTCGCCTTGTCGTTGATGGGGATAACTGCATCAATAACCAGGGCTGTTACCGCTTGCACAATCGCAACCCCGCCTTGGTTTTTTGATGGATCTGGGATTGATGTATCCAGTGTTTTTGCAACTTCGACTGCACGGCATCCGCTGTGCGGATTCTTCGATTTCATACTATTGGAAGCCAGACTGTCAAAACTATATGCAATCAGGCTGTTTCTCTCTCGATCGTCTGCATCAATGCTTCTTTCAGCATCAGCAGCAGTTCCTTTCCTCGGCGTTCTGCCCGTCTCAAAATACCCTCGCACGCCTTCGCGCTCAAATAATACTTCTGCGGCGCGTTCGCCTCTAAAATCTGCGACAAGGTGGACTCTACGGCGACGCTGGGGCACTCCCCAGTATTGCGCGTCGAAAAGTCGGTAAGCAGCTGACCATCCTGTACCCAGATAACAGTCTGCATAGGGCCATCCACCTTTAGGCATCGGAGGCACCGTGGCGCACGGTTCGACGATTTTAATGAGTTCTTCGAGGACGATACGGAAGTCCTCTCCTTTGTTGCTGCTGAATGCTCCGGGAACATTTTCCCAGACAGCGAAAGTTGGGTATTCTCCATTGGTTGCTTTCCTCATTTCCTTGATGATGCGGACTGCCTCCATGAAAAGTCCGCTGCGCGTGGTTTCTTCGTCTCCGTTGGCCTCGTGTTTAAGGCCGGCCCGTTTTCCGGCGACACTCAGGTCTTGACATGGAGATCCGAATGTGATAACGTCCACCGGCTCGATCTCTGCGCCGTTGATCTTGCTGATATCACCCAGGTGCACCATATCAGGGAAGCGGCTCCGCGTTACAGCAATCGGATACGGCTCGACCTCGCTTGCCCATACCGGTTCAATTCCGCACATGCTCGCTGCCAGTGGAAACCCTCCTGATCCATCGAACAGGCTGCCTATTTTGTATGTCATTGGTGTGTCTCCTTACAATCCGAGCAGTCGATTGCGCTCGTCATATGTTGCGATTACACTCTTTCGTCTGCGGCTCTCCCCATCGATTTTGACCGGAAAGCACATTTGGAGCACTCGGTCATATATCCGCTGCCGCTGGACGTTCTTCGGGTTCTTGATCTCGTCCAAGCTGATATTTGTTGTCACAATCAGCGGGCGGCGGGCTTTATACCGCGCGTCGATAATGTTGTATACCTGCTCTTGCATGTACTCGCTTTCGCGCTCAATGCCGAGATCGTCGATAATCAGCAAGTCAAAGCGGTTGAGCTTGTCCAAAAAACGCTGCCGGTTCTCGAGCGATTCCTGCAATTTGTTGATGATTGCGGAAAAGTTGGTCATCTTGGCCGACCGGCCGCTGTCGATCAGCGCATTTGCGATGCAGGCCGCGTAAAAGGTCTTGCCGGTTCCAACCGGTCCATACAGCAGCAGACCCATGTTCTGCCGCTCCATTTCGTTGAACTGGTCGGCATACCGCCGCATTGCGTCCGAGATAGCGGGGTTCTTTCGGTCGTCCCTCTGGAACGTGCTTGCCGCGTCCGCTGGCTCTTGAAGCCATAGACGGCGCTTGCGTTCATGCACTGCGGCGCGCTCTCGGGCTTCTTCCTCCTGCATTGCGGCTTTCATGCAGTCACACATAACCGGAACTGTGCGCATTTCACCAAGTAGCTCTATACGCATTTGCCGCCGTGCGTAGCACTTGCCGCAGTACATCAGACCGTCATCCCCCATATAGTCATCTGCCTGCAATGGGGGCGCCGCCTTGATGATGTTGTCGATTGCCTTGCTAAGTGCGTCCATTGTTTCGCCCCCTTATCATCAATCTGGAATAAAATCAAGGTCATCCTGTCGCTGTGGCGTGGTCGTCCCCGATCCTCGTCCGTGGTCGTCATAGTTGCCGTCAAGCACCTTTGCTATATTGCCGTCCTTAATGAGCCAGTCAAGGGTTGCTGTCCAGTTCCGGTTGTTCTGACCCTTCAAAAAGCTGCTGTCCTCGGCCTTTTGGAAAAGCGTCTGGAAGTCCTCCACAGTGTATCCGGCTGCAAAGCGTGCCTTGATTGCCTTTTTGCGGTTTTCAGATAGCACCCGGCAAGCAGGGAAAGAGTGACAAATATCGTTATACAGCTTCCGAATCTGCTCATATGGAACTGGTTTGCGATGCTCTGTGGTGGGTTCGGGCGAATCGTCCGAACAAACATCTACGTTAGTAGATGTAATATCTATATCTCTTTCTTTATCTATTTCTTCTTCTTTATCTTCTTCTATGGCGTTACCATGCGTTACCGGTAACGTTACCGGTAACGTTACTTCTTGCTTTCCGGCGTTTAATTCTGCTCGTTTTTTGGCTTTGAATCTGGCTTGCCGTTCAGCATTTTTGGATTTCATTTTCTCAAGTCTGTCTGCACTCTGGTACTTTTCCCATGAGGGCAAGCAAAGAAAATCATTGACAATCTCAATCATTTTGAACTTTTGGAAGATGTTAAGGGCAAGCCGCACGGTGGCAAGCGGTCGGTTGAACTGAGCCGCCAGCATTTCGTCGGTATATGGAATATCCTCGGTCACATAGACTAGACCATTGTCGTTGATGCGCCCAGCCAGGCAAATCAGCTTGAACCAGATAACAAGGATGCTGTCTCCATCAGGCATGACTTCAATCTGTCTGATTTTGCGGTTATCAAAGATGTCAGTAACGATCTTGATCCACTTTACTTCCATGTTGTCAACTCCTTTCCAGCGGGGCAGCTAAGCCCGCCCCGCCTTGGTGAATGTTACTGGTCTGAATCGTCGTCATCATCGAAGAACGCCGCAAAGTCACCGCCCGCAGGCTGCGGCTGTTCCTGCACGATGGGTTCCGGCGCGGTCTCAGCCGAGATACTATCGGTCTCTGCGTTATCAGGTTCCGGCTCTGGGAAGTGCAGGATCTTGCTCGCGGTGCGCTCGGCATAAAAGCCGTGCAGATACTCGTGGTGCATCTTCTTGGCATACGACTTGATTTTGTTCATCAGGTCGTCGGTGATGACCAGACGCTTCTCGGTCTGGATTTCTGTGCCGTCAAGCGTGAGCGTCAGCTTGAGTGATGAATCCCGGCTGGATACTTTGTCGCCGCCAGTCTCAAAGAGCGCAATCTGACCCTCGGGGGATGCGTCCTGTGTGATGGTCAGCGTGAATGGGTACCGGTGCGCGTCCACTTTGCAACGCAAGTGGTTCTCGTTGAGAAGCACATCCAGTTTGTCCTTCAACATGTTGTATGTCGTGAAATACTCCATTGGTCAATCCTCCTTAGTCCTCAAAAAAGCTATCCTGCACGGATGCGGTTGCGTCGGGCTTGTCCTCGATAACCTCTCCGGTCGCTGGGTCAACCGGAATCACTTCGCCTTGAATCGGATCGGACTGCGGTTCTTCCGGTTCTGGGGATGCAAAGGACATGTTATCCACATAATCCACAGTGCCGTCCTCATAGATAGCCGCCATATCCTTGTCAATTGCGGTCTGTAGCTCGATGGACATAATGCCCCATTTGGAAATCAATTGGCGAAGCATGGTCTTATATGCCATTCCATCAAAGTCCTTGTACCAGAAGGAAGAATACAGCCACATGTCCTTTTTTGCGACCTTCCCTGCCTCGAAGTCGGCAAATGATACCTTGTTGAAACGCGGGTCACTCGCCTGCACTGCATCCTTGCTGAATGCCTGACTGAACCTGTCAGCATGGGCGATCATTTTTTCCTTACTCCAATACATGGCCTTTTTGAAGCCGTTGTGGTACTCGAACATGGCATAGTATCCGATGGTCGGTGCGGCTTCGCGCTCCATTTCATCCTCAATCAGGTTGACCTCAATTTCTTCTTCCAGAGGGTCAAACCGGATCAGCTCGCCCTCCTTGATGGAAATGACATTGATTTTCTTGTAATAGCCGGAACGGATCGCCAGCTGAATATATCCCTTGTAGCCAAGCTGAAACTGAGCCACCTTGCATTTGCGATTTTTGTCGTTGAATGGAACCATGTAATACTGTCCGAGCTGCGGAGACGGGGACAGCTTGAGACTTTCGCCCAGCATAGCCGCCGAAAGGATTGTGCCGTACTCACATTCGGACAACGCCGGATTAACCGATACTGCCGAGATAATGCTGGTAATGAAACGCTGACCATCGCGCCCGCCGACCATCTCATTAACTTTTTTACGTACCAGATCGCCAGTGAGGTACGAGCTGAACGTCTGCGGTTTGTTGTTGCTGTTGCGATTCGCAAGTTTGTTGCTTACTGCCATAATAATTACTCCTTTTCGGTCGGTACACGACCATACTTGATGTTGTTGCTCTTGAGGTATGCTTTCAGGCCCGCAAGTTGCGTCGCCGTTGCCCAAACACGGAAGTCAAGCTGAATCAACTCGCCATCATGTGCCGCGCTTTGTGTAGAGACGACCTGTGCGCTCTCCCGCGATACCTCAAGGGCAGGTTTACCCTGCACATCTTTCTGTGCGTTCTGCGCCGTCTGAGCGGCTTTGTAGCGTGCCAGTTCTTCGCGCTGCTTGATGATCCGATTCTTTTCGGCAATAGCGGCGGCAAGGTCGAAGTCCTTGAGAAATACGCCCTTGACCTGCTCGGCAATATCCTCGTCCAGACCCAGCTCGTCAATCGCTTTCAGACCAGCGGCAGCCTTTTCGATCTTCGCCCTCATTTCGTCCGTGATGGTCGTCATGCTTGCCGTCACATTCAGCCACTTGGGGTCGTGCAGCTTTTCGTAGGGCACCAGCGGAGCCAGCTTGCCGATGACCGCGGTATACAGCTCCTTGATGGATGCCAGCTTTACGTCCTTGCGGTGCTGCTCATATGCCTTGACCTGTGCGTCGATCTCTGCCGCCTGGTCTTTGACCATTTGCGCAAGCTCCTTGGCCTGTATTTCAAATTCCTGATATGGCTGCAAGTAGCGGGCTTTCATGTCCTTGCGCTTGTCATCAATCGCACTTGCGAACTTGTTCAGTGCCGCGCGATCTTTCTTGGCCTGCGTGATCATGTCATCGGTATAGACACGCCCCCTGTAAGCCGCAAGCCCCTCCGTGAGTTGCTGTTTCAGCTCGTCGTAGTTCCACTGAACCGGCGGCAATGCCTGACCGTCTGTGGGGTTGTAGATTTCAATTTGCATGAGTTGCTCCTTTCCGTGAATCGTGGTTATCAATAAAAGCCGTCGAACAGCCCGCCGCCGGGCGTTGCAGGCTCGGTGATATGCCGTAGCTGGTCATAGATCGCGGCAACCTCGGCCTCGGGAACGTCCACACGAACCACCCGCGCGTCGTTGTCGCCGTACTTGGTAGGCACCTTGACCACATCGCCCACGCACAACGGTACGTCTGTGATGTACGAGTAGCAGGCCCCGCCGAATTCGTCGCTCTGGCCGTGCCAGTTGCGCCGCTTAAACTGGACACTTACGATGTTTGTCTGCATGTTTTCCTCCTTAAATATTAGGAAGTAGCAACGGCGGCTCAATGTCTGCCTGTACACACTTCCAAAACTTACATTCCTGCTCCAGCAGGTAGTCAAGATCCTCCTGCACCTCAGAACGCTCTACAAAGTAACTCTGTCGGGTTGTCTTGATTTCGCCGTCCCAAACACGCTTGAGCTGCGCATGGAGCACCGCGAAGTCCCAGCCGGTCGCGAGCAGCTGATGCAAGAGCTGCGTGTAGTAGTTATCCGGCACGCCGTCGCGCCACTTCTCGCGGGCGAGGCTGCGCAGGATTTCAGAGGTCTTGATCTCAAGGATTCCGCGCCGGTCGGTCTCGCGCTCGATCAGGCGGCCATCCAGCGTGGCAAAGAGCCACGGATGGTCCTGATTGTGTACCATGTCGAATTCACCGCCGTACTGCACGATATACCGGTCAGCGTAATCCAGCGCAAAGAGCCTGCGTATATGCGGCTCGGCCGCGTGTCCATAGGCTACATTGGCATTGCTTGAGATATCCGGTGCGGTCTTGCGGCCGGTCTTGATTCGCCACAAATCCACATTGCTCATGTACGGGTTGCATCCGACGATTGCGCTTGCTTCGCTGGCACCGATGCCGGACAGTCGGGCTTTGAGCCAATCGGCTTCGGTCTGAATAGTCAAGGTAGCACCTCGTTTCCCCATGCGTCCCATCCTGCACATTTTTGTCGTGCGAACAGCTCTATTCGTGGGATGTCGCCAAGTAGCTTTGTAATGCGCTGCCGAACTTCATCCGGCTTTTCACTGTGCCTTGATATCGGGCTGACAACCACTTGATGCACTGCATGACTTTTTACATGGTCGCTGGCCTTATACTTCTTGGAAACACCAAGCAGGCACAATTCCACGTTTGACCGTGTATAGGCACCCATGCCCCAGAATAAAGATGGAGATTTGCGGTTGTGCTTAACCCACGCGAATGCGATGCCCTTATAGGAAAATCCCCATGCCTCCATCACTGCGATCGCTTCTGGAAGCAGTGGACCAGTAGCCCATAAAAACAAGGCACAACCGCCATCAGATACCATGTTTTGCACAGGGAGCGCTTTGATAGCATCTAATGGCATAGTGTCATAGTGAGCAGTTGCCATGCCTCGCTGTCCGTTTGGTCCTCCGGTCTGCTTATAACTCCATGGAGGATCGGCATAGATGACTTCATACTTTTTGTTGGGAAAGTCCATAATCAAATCACCCCGAATAGCTTGAACGATGCGAGGATCAGCACCATGATAACGGTGACAGACCCGCACAGCATTCTGATACGCTGGTGGCTGACCTCTCGCTTGGCAGCTTCAATGCGCAGGTCATTGACCGCACGGGTCAAGCGCAGCTTTTCCAGCCGCTCGTCCCGCATCTTGCGGAGCATCTGCTCATGTTCTTCCTGCAAGCCGAGTAACTCAGCCTCAACACACGTCAGACGTACCCCAAGATTCAGGACATTGGCGCTATTCGCGCGGATATACTTTTCTTTTCTCTGGCTCATTCTTCCTTGCTCCTTTCAAGATCACGGCGAAGCTCTTCCTCAAACTTCTCCACACCGCCGTTCGCTTTCCATTCCTCGAACCGGGCGATATTGGCCGGGTCGAGATAGAACGCTTCGACCGCATCCATCGTTGCTAACTTCAGCTGCTCCATGTCTGCCTCTGGGATTTCTTCAATCCTCAGCCGAGGCATCGGGGAACATCGGACATGTTCAAATGCTGCCACGACCTTACCTCCTTGTGATTTATTTCGCGTACTTAACCGCGCAAAAACTTATTGACAAAATATGCTTGACCTTTCCCTGTGACCTTTGGCGTTCGAGTCACCACGGTATGCCCATCTGAATGGATATGTGTGGATTCCTTGATTTCAAACAACCCCTGCTCCATACTGCGCTGCGTTGGCATATTCCAATCACTGCCCTTGCGCTTAATTAAGTATCCGTTTTCTCGCAGCCAGTCAAACAGGCGGTTGCCACCCATCTTTACGCCGTTCTGCCGCAGGATTTTAGCCAAGTCGGACACAGGAATCAATGCATTAGACGCTGCAACGGCATCTGCAAACAATGCCTTTGGCTTCATTTCCTGAATGATAAGTTCTTTCTGTTTCAGCTGCTCGCCAGCCTGCAAAAGCAAATCTGCAAGAGATTCGGAATTATGCGTAATGTCATACGCTTTCTGGTCGGTCATGTACGCGCCGTGCTTGCGGATTGTTGGAAGCACCTCAGATGTTACCCATCGGCGGAACTTCTTTGCACTGGGAAGCTTGCTCGACAGGCATAGGCTGTATAATCCGGATTCGTTTATGATGGTTACATTTGGGTTTCCTTTATTTCCGTCGCGAATCACGACGGTATTCTTGTCCTCGTTATCAACATGACGGCTCAGTGCATCTCTAGCATTGCTATATCCCAGCACCTGCGCCACATCCTTGCCAATCAGCCACGGCTCACCGTTTACCTCTACGGTACACACTTCACCAAACTCTGGGTTGGCGAAAATCTTTAATTTATTCATGGGTTATCTCCTTTCGTTCTACATAATCCTTTACTGGGTATCCCCGGCGATCCGCCTGTTCCTTGAGTTTGTCAAAAAGTTCTTGGGACAGGCGGATTGTTATTTGCTTTTTCATCGTGTTTCTCCTCCTCGTTGTCCATGATAGATTTTCCCTTCTCAAGAGGCTGGACTATTCATGCCTAACAGGTAATCAATAGACACATGAAAAATATTTGACATAGCCACTAACTTAGATGATGGAATATCTGTGCGACCGGACATCCAAGATTTCATCGTGCTATAAGATACGCCAAGTTGACTTGCTAACTCTGCTCGGCTCATGCCGTTTCTTGCTCTTTCAGCATCAATATTTGGAAACATACTCACACCTCCTTTGTTTACCCATTTCGGGTTAATCATTGTCATTATAATACACCCATATCGGGTGAATGTCAATACGCAAATAAAAGTTTTTTACCCATTTTGGGTTAAATTCTTATTGACACGGAATACAGCTATATGTATAATAGAATCACGGGAAGGAGGGATGAAATGGATTTACCTGAACGCCTAGTACAGATTCGCGAATCACATGGCTACACCAGAAAAAAACTGTGTGAAGAATTGGGACGCCCATACGCAACTGTTACGAAATACGAAACCGGGGAGCGTGAACCAGGTCATAGCTATATTATCGAAATTGCAAAAAAATTTGGTGTTACAACAGATTATATTCTTGGTGTTGAAAAACAAACTCCCCCAGAAACATTGAAACATGTAACTGAGGGAATGAGTACAGATGATATGCTTATGAAATTTGCCAGATCTATGGGAATGATCGAATCCAACCAGGATTTGAGTGTAGATGATTTAGAAATGCTTCGAAACATAAAATCTGTGTTAGAAATTTGGTTCCGTCAAAAGCAAAAGAACCGCCCTTAGTTCATCACGAAACAAACTATTATCAATTTCTTTTGCAAACTCCGAAATTCTAGGGTATGCAGACAGTTCTTGCCGTTCTTTCTCTGCTCCTACATCGATTTCTGTCTGCATCTTCTCATTGTTCATTGGTTTTCCCTCACTTTTCATTTATTGATTTCAGTATATAGAAAAATATTCTGGAATTCAATTCGCTGAATCAATGAACTTTCCCTTGCTTTTAACCATAGCTATCACAGTCATATTATACAGAATATAGAATTCCCGTACCGCTTAACGCGTCGGGTAACCAGAAAAGCACCGAGCACACATGCACTTGAAAAAACGCAAAATTTGTCGATAAGTTTTCTATTGTTCTTATCTGAGCAAGGTTCAGAGCCCAGCATTAAATAAACCCGCCCTCCTGCAAGCACAGAAAGACGGGTTGACAACTTCACGATATGCGGTTATACTGGAAATATAAAAAAGGGTGCGTTGCCGGTAGACGGTTTATGCCCTCATGATTTAGTCAAATGACCGCTTGTTTGAGAGACAGGGCGGTCATTTTGCGTATGTAGTGAAAAGCCACATAAAGAATGCTGTAAAAAGCATAACACGTGCAATCTTTGCATACACAGCGTTCACCCCCTTCCGGGTTGGAATGGGAGAACTCACCTCCTTCCTGTGGAGGAATGGAGGGCAAATAACCGCCTACCGCTGGTATCGGCAGCGCGCTGAAAAATCTTATTTTTTTCCTGTCATTCAGGATAGCACAGATTCAGACAGATTGCAACAAAAAAAGCCGCCCCAACATTGGGACGGCTCAAATTAGAGGGGTTGCTTAGATGGTGCAAGAAATAGATCGTATTATTCGGGTGGCACTGTACCTGCGTGTATCAACAGAAGAGCAGGTGCTACATGGATACAGTTTGCAGGCTCAAGAGGATGAGATGATCCGGTTTGCCAAGGAAAAGAACTACCGGATCGTCGGAATGTACCGCGATGAAGGCTTTTCGGCGCGAAAGCCAGCCTTGAAGCGTAAGGTCATGCAGGAGCTTTTGGACGATGTGAAATCTGGGAAAATCGACAGAATACTGTTCATCAAGCTGGATAGATGGTTCCGTAATGTCCGCGAATATCACAAAGTACAAGCAATTTTGGACGAGAATCATGTGACGTGGCAAGCCACGATGGAAGATTACAATACCGCAACAGCAGATGGACGGCTCAAGGTCAATATCATGCTTTCCGTGGCTGAGAATGAGGCAGACAGAACTTCCGAGCGCATCAGATTCGTGTTTGAGAGCAAGGTGAATCGCGGCGAATATCCATACGGTCGTGCACCGTTTGGCGACAAGGTGGAAAAGGCAGACGGCCTGCGCAAGCTGGTCAAAGACCCTGACGTTAAGGAAGCCGTGGCAGCATTTTGAGAGTATTCCCTGAAATATTCCAGCGTTCGGAGAGCCGGTGCAATGGTGAATGAGGAATTTAGTATAAAACGAGCATCGAAGGAATGGTTGCGCGCTGGGCGAAATGAAATATACTGCGGTACATTCGAGGGGATACCAGACTTCTGTCCGGCCTATGTGAGCCGCGAGGACTGGAAGAAAATTCAGGATCGGAAAAATACCATCAAGAAATCCCAAGCATGGAACGTATACCTTTTTTCCGGACTGATACGGTGTCCGTGCTGCGGGCATACGCTCAAGGCCACATATAAGACATACCCCAAAGATCGGAGCATCAAATACAACGCATACCGATGCAACAACGGGAGGGATCGCGTCGGAGAGTGCACATACCGATCCAGCATATCCGAAAAGAGAACGGAAAAATATTTGCTTGCACACATGCGGGAAATGATCAAGGACTGCATTGTACAGGCTGAGATTGACGCTGCACAGCCGCAGAAAAAACGTATTGTCAAGTTTGATATTGAAAAGGCAAAAGAACAGCTCCGTCGCCTTAATATCGCATACTTTGCTGGTAATATGACAGATGACGAGTATACCAGCGAAAGAAAAAGCCCCTGATCTTGAAGCTCTGAAAGCATTTCTTGATGCCGACTCTGAGGCGATATACAAGACCTTAGGCAAGGAGGATAAGCGCTGTTTGTGGCGGTCAATTATTCAATAATGGTAATCATAGCGTCCTTGCGCGGTGCGGGATTTGTCGGGGTTTCTGCATAGCCCAGAGCAATGGAACCAATTACAATATGATTTTGAGGAATGCCGTATTCGGTCAGCAGTGGCCGGATGGTTGGGTCGTCTGTTAGGGGACGCAGCTGGTTAATCCAGCATGTGGCAATGCCGAGCGACTGCGCTGCAAGCAGCATGGTCTGAATGGCAGCTGCGCCATCTGGAAATGCGTGGATTTCGTCACGCTGATAAGAAACAATAATGTGGCAGGGTGCGCCATAGAAGTTATAGTTGGGGCCACGGTTGTCCGCTTCTGCCACAGCGCGCGCCAGAGTCAGACATTTATCAGCATTGTGAATGGCAGAAAAATGCCATAGCTGCTTGCCCATGCCAGTGGGAGCCCACTGGCCGGCTTCCAGAATGGTTTCCAAATCCGCACGGCTGATTTGTTGGCTGGTAAATTCACGGGTGGAGCGACGTGCATGAATTGCAGATAATACTTCGTTCATTGGATATAGAGCCTCCTAAAAACAATGCTATATACAGTATAGCGTTGGTATCCCATGAATGCAAGCCGTGTCCTTTGAAAATACAAAATGTAAGCATAGTTTTGCATTTTAGACTAGACAAATTGCATTTGATATCGTATAATAAATAGGCAACCGCGGGTGTGGCGGAATGGCAGACGCGCCAGATTTAGGTTCTGGTGTTTTTGACGTGCAGGTTCAAGTCCTGTCACCCGCACCAAACCGAGAGCTTTGTATGAAAATACAAGGCTCTCATTTTTTTGTATCTGTTTCTATGTGCAAAAGGGCTTCATAAAAATACAGAAAACGTTTTTTCACGCTGTATGTTGAAAAAAACGCTGTTTGACAGGATACACAAAAACTGTGGAAATCTATCTGGAATTTTTCTTAAAATTTTCTAATTGACCAAAAGAAGCGTGTCAGATATACTAATTTCATCGAGATCATATGACTGACGGAACAAGTGGAATGACCACGTGGAGTATGATCGTAGGAGAGCCGACCGTCTGGGCATGGAAACATCCCAGATGTGCGGCTTTTTATATTTTCAGGAGGTATGGCGCATGAGAGAAGGCGTGATTCATTCCATTGAATCCATGGGATTGGTGGATGGCCCGGGTATCCGTACTGTCGTTTTTCTGCAAGGCTGCCGCCTGCGCTGCCAGTACTGCCACAATCTAGATACTTGGGCGCGGGACAGTGCGCAAGCTAGGCGTATGAGCCCGCAAGAACTTGTGCGTCGGCTGGTTCGCTTTAAGCCCTACTATGGAGAAACAGGCGGTGTCACATTTTCAGGCGGTGAGCCACTGCTCCAAAAAGATTTTCTGTTGGAAACGCTCCGCCTTTGCAGGCAAGAAAATATTCATGTCTGTCTGGATACTGCCGGATGTGGCGATGGGGACTATGAGGAGCTTCTTTCGCTTACTGACCTTGTGTTATTTGACGTCAAGTATGAGACCGATGCGGGATATCGCCTTGTTACAGGGCAGGAGCGGAAAGCATCCCTTGAATTTTTGGAAACCGCGCAGCGTATGGGGACGCCGCTCTGGATTCGGCATGTGGTGGTGCCGGGGCTTACGGATGATGAGACCCATTTCCAAAGGCTGCGGGCATATCTCAAAACACTGAAGCATGTAGAGCGTG
>OGUD01000423.1_pt1 | contig 36986 bp, 37 predicted proteins | sample 1573671 | NCBI WGS metagenome assembly OGUD01 (sample SAMEA2582065, study PRJEB24529) | metagenome | biome: Human gut stool | place: China | collected 2011 | reverse complement strand
TTACAATGCCTGAGACAATGAGCGTTGAGCGCCGCAACATCCTTAAAGCCTATGGCGCTGAGATTGTGCTCACTGAGGGCGCTAAGGGAATGAAGGGTGCCATCGCAAAGGCTGAGGAGCTTGCCGCACAGACACCGAACAGCTTTATTCCGGGACAGTTCGTAAATCCTGCCAATCCTAAGGCTCACAGAGAGACAACAGGCCCTGAAATTTGGGAGGACACAGACGGGAATGTCGATGTGTTCGTTGCAGGTGTAGGTACGGGCGGAACCCTCACAGGTGTAGGTGAGTACTTAAAATCCAAGAAGCCTGATATCAAGGTGGTCGCAATGGAGCCGGCTTCATCACCTGTCCTTTCACAGGGCAAGGCGGGAGCACACAAGATTCAGGGTATCGGTGCAGGCTTCGTTCCTGATGTGCTCAACACCAAGATATACGATGAGATTCTCACTGTAGAGAACGATGACGCATTCGCAACAGCCAAGCTTCTTGCAAAGAAGGAGGGCGTTCTTGTCGGAATATCCTCTGGTGCGGCTCTCTACGCTGCAATTCAGCTTGCAAAGAGACCTGAGAATGAGGGTAAGACTATCGTGACACTCTTACCGGATAGCGGAGACAGATACTATTCAACACCGCTTTTCACTGAATAAGAAATATGATTGTTCGGAGTCGACAATTAGAATGTTTGCTGTGAACAGTTGAAAATCAAAAAAACTGCCGTTCGGACAGATAAGTTATTAAATCTGTCCGGGCGGCAGTTTTATTTTTTAGTAGTGTGTCTTGCGGCACACGTTGTTTGATTAAGGGATATTAATCAACATCCAGTAAGAACTCATCGCGTTCATCTTCATCCATATTGCAAGTGAGTTCTTCTAGCATCTCCCATTCTTCTTCGGTAAGAATGTCCTCGTCCATGTAATCACCTCCTCTTGACTTATGTTCGAAAACCAACTATTATATAGAATATAAGCATCTGGATATTTGAATACAAATATATATTAGCACATTTAAGGTTCTTAAATCAACATTTATGTAAAAAATAGAATAGGAGTGAATAAGTATAATGGCAGGAAATGAAAAAAAGAATGAAATAAAGAATGAAAAAAAGAATGACAAGTACTCAGCAGTTAGAAATGTATTGCGCAGATACTCAAGCATTGATAAGCCGATGAAGCAGAATGATATTCAAAAAAAGCTGGACGATGAAGGTTATACCATCAAAAGACATGCAATTGCAACAGCTCTGGATGATATGGGAGTGGTTGAGATTGAGAATGATAGTGAGTATATAGAAGCCAGAGATATTTATATGGAGAAGGGTGAGAGAATATACTGTCGGGTGACGAATGGGAGGAGAACGAATTACTGGATTGAAGGTGCGATTACAGATGCAGAACTTGGCCTTCTGGTAGATATGGTTTTATCCAGCAAAATCCTCACATATGAAGAAAGTCAAAGCCTTGCCATGCGGATTATTAATTTATCAGGGAAAGAATTGGATGATGCTTTGAAATATAGATGCAGAGTGATGATGCAGCCGTATGTAGCAAAAGATAAAAAGAAAAAAGATATAAAGAATCATCAGGTTGCAATCAGTGAGGTGGCACAACGAGCCTATTTGATTCGAAGAGCGATGAAAGAACAGAAAAAGGTGAGATTTACGCTTAATGTGTATGATTATAACTGTGGTAAAGTCTGCCTGAAACAATGCGGAAAAAAGGAAAGAACATGTTCTCCGTATGATTTGATTATGAGTAATGGCAGATATTACATGTTGGGGGCTGAAGCAGAGACAGAACAAAGTGAGACTATAAGATACAAGCTTTATCGTGTAGATCTGATGACAGATTTATCAATTACAAAGATTGAGGCTAAGACTGCGAAGGATGCCGGAATAAGTGATGAGATATATGATATTTCCAAGTTCAGAAGAGAGAATCCATTTATGTTTGTTGGTGAAAAACGACATGTGAGATTTAGAATTGAACGTGATTATTTTACACAGGTAGTCGATTGGTTTGGTAGTGATTTTAATGTTATACAGGATAAGGAGACGGATGACAAATACCTTACAATTGATGTATTTGTCAGTACGAACAGTTTTATATATTGGGTGCTTCAGTATGGCAACTGTACGGAGGTTGTTGAGAAAAAAGGGGATAATTGTTTTAGGGAAACAGTAAAGTTAAGGTTAAATGAAATACTTCAGAAGTATCTGGAGTCGGATAGACAAAAAAAGGAGAATGAAAGTAAATGAATAAAAAGGAAAGATATTGTTTTTAAATGTCAATGGGTTCTTGGAAAATAAAGATAAGAAAAAGATTATAGAAAAAATGATATGAATGCTGAAAGTAGGACATGGCTTTGAGATATAATAAAGAAAAGAGCTGTAATAGTCTTTTAATACTAGCCTAATTTAGAAAAAAAGAAGGAGAATAAAAGCGAATGATTAGAAAAAAGATATTATTTTTAAACGTCAATGGATTCTTAGGAAAAGAGAACAAAGAAGAAAATCAAAAAGATATTGATAAGGTGCGAGAAGAGATATCAAATGGCATAATAACAACTTATCCTAAAGAAGTGGCTGATAAAATAAATTCGATTCTGGAAAATGAAAAAGAGTATATTGTTTTTTTGTCTGAAGTAGATCCTTATAGTTGGGCTACAGATATATTTATAAAAGAAATGAATAAAAATTATAAAGAAAAATATGAAGTGTTTCCGCCTTACGTCAATGACCTGAAAAAAATATCAGGATATTCGTGCACTATATGTTTGAACAAAGCTCAGGGTTATACGAATGAAGGAAATGGTTTTAACTATAAGCAGAACGGGAAATATGACGATCGTGATTTTTTGGAATTTTGTAAAATTGTAAATTTACACAACAATATTGTGTTAATAGGAATTCACTGGAATCCTGGAGATGATAGAAAAAAAAGGATAATAGAATTCATTCTGTCATTGAGTAGGCTTGTCATAAGTGAAATTTCTAAAGGAAAGAAAGTTATAATATTTGGAGACACGAATGCCAATCCTGACGTGAATTTTGAGAAGGAAATAGAGGAAAAAAATAAAGATAAGATAGAAGCATATATGGGAAATTACATTTTTGAAGGACTTATGGAGGAATTGGGCTTACACGAGATAAAACCGAAGAAGATGTCTAACACATTTGGTAACCCTCCTCAAACAAGAATTGACCGTGTGTTTACTAATATGTCAAATGTAGAGGTGGAGGTTGAATCCGTATTCGCAGACGAGGATCTGTCAGATCATGCAGCACTGCTGATTACATACAAAGAAGATTAAACGCCTTTTCTGATAAAGAATCTGACCTTTCGGATATATCTTGACTTCGTGATTAAGGAGGAAGCTATTAAAAATGAATTGTAAGGGATGTAGATTATGTACGATGGATGAAAAAGGCAGAACGTTTTGTTCATTTCATAGTTCATAGAGAACCGATTGAAGTTGGGATTAATGATGAATGTCATTATCATCCCAAGTTTTCGGTTAATTTAAATGAAGATGATTTCCATTATGTGTTGGACGGCGATTTACCGCATGATTTTGAAGTCTGCCTGATTATTGACAGAAAAGGCAGATTAACGGCAGGCTGCTGGGATACAGGCTTGTGGTCTACTGAGAATGGTGCTCCGGGGGCTTTCCGCCAGAGTCGAGGTTGTTCGATTGAGCTAGATTGCGTGTGGGCGTGGATGCCACTAGAAGATTATAAAGCCGGCATAACTTAAAGTGGTGAATCTGCCATATATTTTTGAGGTTGGGTGTTACAGAATTAAGGAGAACAAAGATGCTGATTTTTAAGGAAAAATTACCTATTGATACAATAGATGTCAGATATGTGGAAATGCCTTACAATACTGCTGAGGAGGCGAGAAAGGCTGTTTTGCATGTAGGTTTGCAGCATGGAGAACCATGTATGTGGTATGACGCCGTAGATTATGATTGTCCCTGTCCACGAAGAAAATATCTTCTGCTTGCTATAGGGACAGGGCACAACTGGAAAGATAAATTAACACAGGATATGTACATAGGTACAGTTTTATTGCACAACGATTCACTGGTGTTACATTATTTTCTGATTGAATGTAACACCAATCAGTTACTTTAATATTGAACTTAAAAAATTGAAAATTAGATTATGCTGGCTCGGAGTACAAAGTGAGTAATCAATATGAAAATGAGACACCAAAATATCTCAAACAAAAAGAAAGTAATATATCTAAATCCAAGAATAAATCCAAGCATAAACATAAATATGAGGAATGTTTAATTCAATACAATCTGAAAATAGGATTGGAAAATAAACCGGCTGAATTAGTGACATCATTAGAAAGCTATTGTACTATCTGTGGGAAAATAGGTGACAGATTCAAAGAGGGAAAATATATTGTAACTGATTATAGAAAAACAGTTGATACACCAATAGGAAAATGCTATTCGTATATGTCGGACGAAGAATTATATGAAAGCTACCATAATATATTGCCGGTATTTTTTATAGAGGACAGATGTACAGATGGATATGTGAACCTTGAATGGAGAGATAAAAAAATGAAAAATGAGGAAGAGAAATTATGTCAACACATCGGGATTTCAATAGAGAGAAAGCATCAGATAGACGAAACAATTAAGGAGACACATATAAGATATATAAATGGTGAAATTAAGACGAGGTCTCTTGCTGATTTTAAGAAAAAGCAAGAAGTTAGAAGAAAAGAGTTAGAGTGATTAGAAGAGGAAAGAAGAACTCAATGCAACACAATTGTGTTTACTCAGTCTGAATATTCTGAGCTGGAATATGATCAGTCTGATGATAGGGAGATACTGTATAGCCCGGAGTTGATAAAAATGCAGGGTCTTGAGGCATATCCAGTTATATCTTTGCTCAGTGTGGGAATAACAGATGAGTTTAAGAAAGAGCTTAAGGCAGCGGGAGATTTTGAGCAATTTTACGGCGTTACTGAAAATTATGGCAATTATAAAGTGATTAATTTGAATAGACCGCTGTATTACAGCATTAAGATTAAAGGAAGCTTCATTGGATATATAGGCTTCAATGGTGATAGTGATGCCTTGGAACCGGAAATATATATTTTTAAGCAGTATCGGAATAAAGGATACGGTACGATTGTTTTGAAGAAGTTCATAGAGCTTGCATTTACGGATGGTCTGCTGAGAACGTGGAAAGAGAAAAATACCGATGCGGAACATTATGGTTATATCTGGAAAAATGAGCTGGTACATCCTTCAAAAATTATATCTACAGTCAGAGTTGAAAACATACATTCACAAAAAATGATGCTTGCTTGTGGATTTCATGAGATAAATGAAATGGCAACAATAATGATACCTTATTTAAATGATGAGGTGAAAACAAAAATAGGCATGCTTGCTGTAAAAGAGTACGAGCTCACCAAGGAAGAATACCGAGGTCTTTTGTAAGTTAGAGTAATCGATGGTATAAATCGCTGAACACTTGGAGGTGTTAGAAAATGTTTGAGTTTGAACTTGTTCCTTCTGAATGTATGAGAAAATATTACGAGGAGATTGGCTTTACCTTCACTGATTTTCAGAAAGCGACCCTGATATGGAACGCACCTGAAAGAAAGAGACAGGAAATTTTAGAGGCACTGAGCGAACTGGCTGAGGTGACCGATGATGAACGCCTTAAAAAGCAGATTGATGAAAGGCTGCATTATGAGGAGAAGGTATTTGAAAAGTATGCTGACAATGCGGACGGAAAATATGTGTATGTTGTTGCAGAACGCGAGGAAAATGAAAATGCGGGTTTTTTTGCCAATTACGACAGAGCACTGAAATATGCCATAAAATATATGCAGGAGTACAATGTTACCTGCTGTATTCAAAAGCAGCTTATTATTGGCACTGCGGAGGATGAACTTGTGCGTAATCCGCTGAAGGTAAATCCCAACATGGAGTTGAGCACAGAAGAGTATTGTGAATATCGTGGTGTTGCGATGGCGAGTGCAGGTTTTAGTATGGACGGGGAGGTGGAGTGCTTCTATTCCAATGAATTGCCTGAGGAAGAGAGCATTGTGGATGAATATAAGACCGAACGTTTTGAAAATTCATTTATTAAGCTTCCGTTTTCGCTTCGTGCAGGGTGTCCGGTAAAAAATGTTGTCACAGGAGCATATGGAATTCTGGCACAGGGCGAAGAAGACTGGAATAAATATATACGGTGGATTGAAGAGAAAAACATATATGTTGATTATTCTGATACACAGGTTATTGTATTTGAACTCAATGAGTCCGGAGTCTGGTCGCATGAGCATGTAAATCCTATTTTTTAGATGTTGAAAGGCTATTGCTGATTCCCGGTGATGAGAAGCGGCTTGCTTTTCTGCGTGCGCTGGAAGCGATGTCTGATTATTTGATTTGCAAAGAAAAAGCACGAGACACAGATGCGTACGAAAAAAATATGATTAAATGCTCGAAAGCTTATGCACAGATATGCCGTGATGATGGCTGGGAGAAGAGATTTGATGAAGCAGGCGGAGTGGAAGACATAATAGATTAGCACTTGAAATAACCTACAACAGTTAAAGGGGAAGACAATGATTAAGAGAACAAGTGAAGTATTTGCTATATCAAATAAACCAGGAGAAATAACATTAACAGGATTTCGTTTCATAAAAGATATGCTCCCCCAGGATTTTGAGGTTTGCATAATTATAGAGAAGAATGGTCAACTATCTGCTGGCTGTTGGGACACTGGATTATGGAGCACTGAAAATGGAAAGGCAGGAAGCTTTAGGCAAAGCCGAGGAGGAGTAATTGAACTTGATAATGTACTGGCATGGTTACCTATAGAAGAAACAACAATAAACATAAAAGAATTGTGGTGGAATCCTGAATATCGTCTCATAGCTATTCTTTTGAATTGTGTTATGGTGTTTGCAAAAGATGCTGATAAATATTTAACTGTTGAATATTACGGTGGAAATGAAGGAAAAATTATTTTTCACATAGATGTAACGACGGGCAACATATTAGAGATTGATGAAAATGGCAGAGGCGAAATATACTATCTCCAATCTACAATGAGAGCATGGTATGATGATTTGAAGGAAAAACTTTTGGAAGGCTATTATAGTGGCAGATACACTGTTTTACCGAAGTGGGAGGAATATGACTTATGAATTATTATATCAGTGATTTGCATTTATTCCATAAGAATGTAATAAGAGAAGGAAGAGACTTTGATGATCGTCCATTTGATAATCTGGAAGAAATGCATTCAATAATCAAGGAAAAATGGAACAAAAAAGTGACGAATGGAGACACAGTATATATTCTTGGAGATATGGCTATGCGTGGCACGCAGGAAGACTTGATTGCATTTGTTTCCACACTCAAAGGACACAAGATTATGGTCAGAGGCAATCATGATGATATTCGAGATCAGCGATATAAGCAGCTGTATGATGAGATTTGTGACTATAAGGAAATCCGAGATACACTTAACGGAGAAAATGTGAAATTAATTCTCTGCCATTATCCGATTTTGATGTGGAAGGAGCAGCATTATGGTTCTATCCTTTTATATGGACATGTTCATAATTCTGTTGAAGAATATTATTTTAAGAAATGTTTATGTGAAATGAACACGGAAGCCTTCTTTGATAGAAGAAATGGAGATAAGCTGCTTCGTGCATATAATGTGGGCTGTATGATGCCATATATGAATTATGAACCAAGGACATTAGAAGAGATTGTCGTTGGGAGTGAAAGATTTAACAATGAGCAGAAGTTATAAGCATACACCAGTATACAAAGTCGGTGGCAAGACGAAGTTTGCCAAGAGAGTAGTGAATAAGAAAATACGTCGTTCGGTAAAAGATAATCTTGAAAAACTTACGGAACAGTTGGAGACGGATGGCAGACAAATATTTTGTGTGATTGATGAATTGTCATTACTGTCAACACATAAGAAAAGGAAATCAAGGATAGAGGAAAACTGCGTAGTTCTAAAAGAACTTAATGAATTTAGTCAGAAATATGGAGTTGAATTTGTATGTAATGTAGTTGTTTCAAAATGGTCTCAGGATTACAAAACAGCAATTAATGAATAAAGGGAATATGCACCAATGGAATATTTTAATGGTAAAATGAATTTTATGGGAAAAAGAATGTATCTTGATGAGTATAAAAAATCCATTTGGAAGATTAGCCTGCATGTGTATAGAAACAGGAGAACGATTTTACTCTAGATAAGGTGAAACAATGACGAAGGAAATCAATGTATATAATAAAAGAAAACGAGCTATAAAATGCATTACAAACAAGTTTGATTATTTAGGAGACGGTGAACTGTTTTATGAAGACAGATTGCAAGTTGGTAAAATCTATACCATGATAGATGGCAAAAGAAAAGCCTTTGGTCACATGGTTTTTATTGAAGAAATATCTTTTGATTGTGGATTTCAAAGCTGTTTGTTTGAGAAAATGGATGAATATGATGAATCCATACTAATAAATAATGAAACACAATGGATTGTGAATAAATTAAAAAATCATAATTGAGTTGAATAGAGAGAGGTAACAATATGGAAATGAAAAATTTTGATGAGATAATACTCAACGATACCGACAAGCTGTTCCTTGAGGCGGCAAAGAATTTCTATGAAAATGCTGAGGAGGAATACATGCAGGATGTTCAGCGAAGAATTAAGCTTAGAGAAGCCGGACAGAAGGGTACAACTGTTATGTGAGTGCAGGGAACGGAGCAATACTTTGAATTTTGTAACTACCTAATCTAAAAATGAGGAGATTTACTATATGAAAATTTACTGCATGAGTGATATTCACGGACATAGGGTTGAATTTGAGGCTGCTCTGTCACTGGTAATTAAACATCTTAATGAGCCTGATGCCATGCTCTGCCTGCTCGGCGATTATATCCATGGAGGCGATGACAGCTATGGAGTTCTTGACAGGATAATGGAGCTTCAGAACGAGTATGGGAAAGACAAGGTCTGTGCACTGATGGGAAATCATGAGGAGCTTGTGCTGCTTGGAGAATGTGGTATTAATTCCGGGTACAACTCATCTTCTGACGAGATTTACAATAATAAAACGGACAATGATAAATACATACGGTGGATGGAGAAGCTTCCGAGATGGTATAAGAATTGCAATACTATTTTTGTCCATGCAGGAATCGATGAAGATGCAGGTGACTGGTGGCAGTGGGGGACCAGCGACGAAATATTTGTTGGAAAATATCCGGCTGAGACTGGAAGACTTGAAGGTCTGGACATGAAAGTGGTTGCCGGACATGTCGGAACGGGAGAGATATCCGGAAATCCGAATTTCCACGATATTTTCTATGACGGAGAGTCACATTATTATATAGATGGCACGGTAGATGTCAGCAGCAGCATTCCTGTTCTTATGGTTGACACCAGTAAGGATAAGTATTATAAGGTGACGGAACATGGATGTCATGAGGTTCTACCATATAAAGAAGCTTAATGGAACTTATGCCAGATTATGCCACACCGAGGAAATGCTCTGCATTTTCGAGGTTGGCTCTGAATAGTTATATAAATATTATAAGGAGATGTACATGTCAACCTACGTTATCTCAGATATTCACGGTGAATATGAGAAATTCAATGATTTGTTGAAAAAAATAGATTTAAAGGATACAGACACTCTCTATGTGCTTGGGGATGTTCTCGACAGAGGTCATCATCCCATCAGAACACTGTTACAGCTTATGGAAATGGATAATGCAGTGTGTCTTGCCGGAAATCATGAGCTGATGGCGATTGACTGTCTCGAATTTCTTACAAAAAACAGCACTGATATACCGATTGATAAGCTTGACGAAGAGGTGTTAGACGCTCTTGCCACCTGGCAGTATAACGACTCAAGTACGACAATCTCTGAGTTCAGAAGTCTTAGTCTGGATACACAGCAAAAAGTGATTGATTACCTTATGGACATGCCGGTCTATGAGAAGCTTACTGTGTCCGGAAGGAAATATCTTCTGGTGCATGCCGGACTTGGCAATTACAGCCCGGATAAGGAACTTGACGATTATTCTATGGATGAGCTTGTGTGGGACAGGGCGGATTATAACATTCAGTATTTTGATGATGTTTATGTTGTGACTGGGCATACACCTACCCGGACGATACAGGAGAATGACAAGCCTGGATATATATTCAGGAAAAATAACCATATCGCAGTTGACTGCGGTGCCTGTTATCCGGACGGACGACTTGCGGCGATTCGACTTGATGACGGGATGGAGTTTTATTCCGAAATTATATCCAACTAATAAATATTGCATAAAACTAACTTTTGTGATACCATACTAATGCCTGGCGTTCACGTCACGGCATTTTGTTGTGTGGGACAGGGACCAGACCCCTGTCCCACACAATTGACTGTATAGAAAAGGGAAAGGAGAATGCAATACACATGATGATGGACAAAAGGCTGATTAATACGGTCAGCGAGAGCAAGAAATATATTGCGGGCAATGTAGCATGCCAGTGGGTGTCGCTTGCCGCTAATATAACGATGATGACGGCGGTGACGCGCCTGCTCATGCAGCTTTACGATGGGGAGGACGCAGGTATTGCACCGATTGCCGCAGTGATAGTCGCAGCGGTTATTGTGAGATTTGTGTGTGCGAGGCTGTCGTCCAGGATGAGCTATCTTTCCTCGAAGGCGGTAAAAAAGACGTTAAGGGAGAAGATATATGGGAAGCTTTTAAGGATAGGGCTCAGCTATAAGGAGAGCGTGCAGACATCAGAGATTGTACAGGTAGCTGTGGAGGGCGTGGACCAGCTTGAGACATATTTTGGCGCATATCTTCCACAGTTTTTTTATGCCATGCTAGCGCCGCTAACGCTTTTTGTGGTGCTTGTGAGGGTGAATGTGCTGTCGGCGGTTGTGCTGCTTATATGTGTTCCGCTTATTCCTGTGTCGATAGCGCTCGTGCAGACATGGGCGAAGAAGCTTTTGTCTAAATACTGGGGACAGTACACGGCCCTTGGAGACACATTCCTTGAGAATCTGCAAGGGCTGACAACACTCAAGGTATACAGTGCGGATGAGTATAAGCATGAGAAGATGAACGAGGAGTCGGAGAGATTCCGCAAGATTACCATGAAGGTGCTCACCATGCAGCTTAACTCCATAACGATAATGGATTTTATAGCGTACGGCGGTGCGGCACTTGGAATGATACTTGCAATCAGCCAGTTCAATGCGGGAAAGGCTGACCTGGCGGGCTGCCTTTTAATCATTCTGCTTGCGGCAGATTTTTTCCTTCCTATGAGACAGCTTGGTTCATTTTTCCACATTGCTATGAATGGAATGGCGGCGAGCGACAAGATTTTCAAGCTTCTTGAGCTGCCTGAGCCGGGTAATGCCGGTGTTGAAAATGCACATGCAGATGAAAAAAATGCACAGACCGGCGTTAAAAAGTCATGCGGGGATGGGGATATCATCTGCCATGACCTTCATTATTCATACGAGAAGGACAGAGAGATTCTTCATGGCATTGATGTGACATTAAAAAAAGATAATTTCACGGCGATAGTCGGTGAGTCCGGGTGCGGAAAATCAACACTCTCGGCAGTGCTTATGGGAAGAAATAAGGGCTACACAGGTTCGGTGACAATCGGTGGTGTGGAGCTGTCGGAAATTTCCGAGGACATCCTTATGAGAAATATCACCTACATAAGCCACAACAGCTTTCTTTTTAAGGGGAGTGTCAGGGACAATCTTCTCATGGGAAAACCGGGGGCGAAGGATGACGAGCTGTGGTCGGCGTTAAAAAAGGTTAAGCTTGAGGCATTTCTTAAGGAGCAGCAGGGACTTGACACAGCGGTCGGAGAGGCAGGAGGCAATTTCTCCGGAGGTCAGAGACAAAGGCTCTCAATCGCGAGGGCATTGCTTCACGACACGCCTGTGTATATATTTGACGAGGCTACGTCTAATATTGATGTCGAGAGTGAGAATGACATTATGGAGCTGATTATGGAGCTTGCTAAGACAAAGACTATCATACTCATATCCCACAGGCTTGCGAACGTGAAGAATGCGGACTGTATCTATGTACTTAAAAAGGGCGAGATTGCTGAGAGCGGCACCCACGAACAGCTGCTTGCACGAAATGGAGAGTTTGCAAGACTGTGGAATGCACAGCAGAGCCTTGAAAACTTTGGAAAGGAGGCTGATGCGTAATGAAGCCGGCAGTGGATGTTAATAACGAGAAAAATAGAAATTCAGATTTAAATAGTAAGAAAAAAGGCAGGGATGGCAACAGCCCTAAAGTGAGAAGCGGCTTTATGGTATGCATGAAGCTGATTGGTCTTGTAAAACCACTCACAGGCTTTATGGTGGGAGCGGTGACAATGGGACTTGTAGGGCATCTGTGTGCCTCGTTCATAACAATATTTGCGGGGTATGCTCTCCTGTCATATCTTGGCTGCAACAGCCTTAATGTGGCGGTGATATTTACCTGCATGGTGCTTTTTGCGCTTGTAAGAGCCGGACTCCGCTATGCGGAGCAGGGCTGTAACCATTTTATTGCGTTCAAGCTTTTAGCGCTTATAAGGGATAAGGTATTCGGTGCGCTAAGGTGCCTATGTCCTGCGAAGCTTGAGGGTAAGGACAGAGGTAATCTGATTTCGATTATCACATCGGATATCGAGCTTCTTGAGGTGTTCTACGCTCACACGATTTCGCCGATATGCATTGCATTTCTCTTTACAATCATAATGTGCCTGTTTATTGGAAGCTATCAACCTGTATTCGGCTTGATTGCTCTGTGCGCATATCTTCTGGTAGGAATAGTTATCCCACTTTCCATGAGCAGACTGAGCGGGGATGACGGAATGAGGTTCCGTACCATGTCGGGTGAGCTGAGCAGCTTCGTGCTTGAGAGCCTTCGCGGTCTTGACGAGATTATACAGTTCGGGCAGGGGAAAAGGCGTACCGCACAGATGAATGAGAGAAGCGATGCTCTTGCCGCGGATGAGAAGCGCATGAAGAACAATTCGGGAAGAAATACCGCTGTAACCAATACGGTGATTCTGGTCTTTGACATGATAATGCTGTTCACTGCAGCGCACTATTACAATCAGGGACTTGTCGATTTTGACGGAGTGATTATCCCTGTGCTTGCACTTATGAGTTCATTCGGACCTTGCGTGGCACTTGCCGCACTTGGAAGTACCTTACAGAATACCTTTGCCGCTGGAAACAGAGTGCTTGACATTCTGGAGGAAAGCCCGCTTGTTGAGGATGTAAGCGGAGAAACGGAAATAGGTTTTGATGGTGCAGACGCAGAAAATGTCACATTTGCTTATGATGGTGAGGATATCTTGAAAGCTTTCTCGGTTGAACTGCCTAAGAACAGTGTTGTAGGCATTGTAGGTAAGAGCGGAAGCGGAAAGTCAACTTTTCTTAAGCTTCTCATGCGGTTCTGGAGAGTTGACAATGGAAGTATCAATATATCCGGACATGATATTGAGCATATCAATACGGACAATCTAAGGAGAATGGAAGGCTTTGTGACACAGGAGACACAGCTTTTCCACGATACGATAAGAAACAATCTCCTGATTGCCAAGCTTGATGCCACGCAGGAGGAGCTTGAGGCAGCCTGCAAAAAGGCTTCCGTACATGACTTCATAATGAGCCTGCCGGATGGCTATGACACTCAGGTTGGTGAGCTTGGAGATACACTTTCCGGTGGAGAGAGGCAGCGTATCGGACTTGCGCGGGCATTCCTGCACAATGCGCCGTTCATGCTCTTAGATGAGCCTACGAGCAATCTTGACAGTCTCAATGAGGCAGTCATTTTGAAGGCGCTCAATGACGGCAGGGAGGACAAGACAATCGTGCTTGTATCACACCGTGAGTCCACGATGAGGATTGCGGACAAGGTGTACTCTGTTGAGAATGGACGGATGAGCTGATAGTGACATGGGGGATTTTTATGAGTAATAAAAAAGATATTGCCGCTAAGCGTGAGGCTGAGAAGGCTATGGTTTCACTTATGATAAAGCTGTACTGCAACAGGAAGCATGGTACAAAAAAAGAGCTCTGCGCTGAATGTGCGGAGTTAGAAAGCTACGCGCGAAGCAGGAGCGACCGATGTCCGTTCATGGAGAACAAGACCTTCTGCTCAAACTGCAGAGTGCACTGCTATAAGCCAGAAATGCGCGAAAAAATACGTGAGGTAATGCGTTTTTCGGGACCGAGGATGATGCTTCATCATCCTTGCGCAGCCATGCAACATGTGATAAGCACATTGAAGGAGAAGAAAAAGCTGGAAAAGCATCAGGGACGGTAAAATTGGTACACAAAATATAATATTAAATATAGAAATTTACAAATACTATTGCTAAACATGATACATTATGGTATCTTTATCTAAAAGCATAGTTCTTATATTTCTGTATAATCTAATTATTCGCGTTTAAGGCATTCGTGCTTTTGAATCCCATAGACAACAGCAGGAGCACGATGTTTTGGAAATGCATAATGTTTCCTGCAAGGAAGCCATTACAGATAGACCTGCTGATAATTGAGAAGAATAAGAACATCAGGATAAAAAATCAGATTGGTCACATATTCAGGCAGAACAATATAATTGAATATAAAAGTCCCGGAGATTCCATGTCGATAGATGATTTTTATAAGGCAACAGCCTATGCATGTATGTACAAGGCATTGGGAGAGAAGGTTGATGCGGTTTCAGCCAATGAGCTTACAATCTCAATGATGCGTGAGTCATATCCTGCAGGCATGATTGCCACTCTAAAAAGACAGGGAATAGAAATCGAAAAGATGTATGATGGGATATATTATCTGAAGAATTTTTTTATTCCGACACAGATAGTTGTGACAAAGGAGCTGTCTCAGGGACTGCATAACAGTTTTCGTGTGCTGTCAAGAAATGTGGATGAGAAGGATATAGAGACATTTTTAAAGGATGCTGAGGGCTACATAGGAAAGAGTGAGAAATCAGACGCGGACGCGGTGCTGCAGGTGAGCATGTCCGCAAACTATGAGCTATATGAGAAGGTGAGGAGGGATAATACAATGTGTGAAGCGCTGAGAAGACTTATGAAGGATGAGATTGAGGAGGCCTTGGACGCTGCGAAGCAGGAGGGCAGTGTGGAAGGACTGGCAAGTGGGATTGCGGAAGGACGTATTCAGGCACAGAGGGAGACATCGATGGCACTTGCGAAGATGGGAATGGCGGTTGAGAACATTGCCACCGCCGTAAATGCGAGTATAGAGCAGGTGCAGAGCTGGATAAGTGCGAAAGATAGTGCTTCCGTCATGTAATAATATGATACCATGTAATAGTTCGATATCATATAATAGCTTGCTATGAGCTGCAATAAAATAAACCGATGATTCCCATGAAGTATGTGAATTATCGGTTTATTTTTATTGAAAATATATTTTAAAACTCAGAAATAGAAGTTAATTCTGATTCCGGACGTAATGTCTGTATGAACTTTAGACATTCTATCTGCAGCTATTCGCCAAGATACTCCTCATACTTGGCAATGGCCTCCTTCATTGCAGCCGGGCTTGGTGCACCCTTGGTGAGTCTCTTCTCAACGCAGGTCTTTAAGGAGATGGCATCATAGATATCACTTTCAAATACAGGGCAGATAGCTTTAAGCTCCTCAAGGCTCATCTCGTCTATGGAGATTCCCTTGTCTATGCAGTAGAGGACTATCTGGCCGATTATGCCGTGTGCGTCGCGGAACGGAACACCGTGGTTTACAAGGTAGTCGGCAGCGTCGGTGGCATTTGTGAAGCCCGCCATCGCACTCTTTTCCATAACCTCCTTGTTGAAGGACATTGTGTCGAGCATTCCGGTGAAGAGGAGTATACAGCCCTTGGTGGTGTCGATTGCGTCAAAGGTGAGTTCCTTGTCCTCCTGCATGTCCTTGTTGTAGGCGAGAGGCAGCCCTTTCATGGTTGTGAGTAATGACATGAGAGCACCATACACGCGCCCGGTCTTTCCGCGGACAAGCTCTGCAATGTCCGGGTTCTTTTTCTGCGGCATTATGGAGCTGCCGGTGCTGTAAGCGTCATCAAGCTCTATAAAGCGGTATTCGTTGGAGTTCCAGATTATGATTTCCTCTGAAAAACGGCTTAAATGCATCATGATTGTCGACATGGCGCTTAAAAATTCAATTAAATAGTCACGGTCGGAAACAGAGTCAATGCTGTTGGCTGTCGCACCTGTAAAGCCGAGAAGAGAGGCTGTGTATTCACGGTCAAGAGGATAGGTGGTTCCGGCGAGAGCCCCTGCACCGAGAGGGCAGTAGTTCATTCTCTTATAAATATCAGCGATACGGCCTCTGTCCCTTGAGAACATTTCAAAATATGCACCAAAATGGTGTGCCACGGTGATAGGCTGGGCTTTCTGAAGATGTGTAAAGCCCGGCATGTAGGTTTCAGTGTTTTCTTTCATGATTCTGAGAATCACCTTTAAAAGACCCTTTAAAAGCTCATCGGTCTGTGTAAGCTCATCGCGTGTGTAGAGTCTCATATCAAGTGCGACCTGGTCGTTGCGGCTTCTTCCTGTATGCAGGCGTTTTCCGGCGTCACCGATACGGGATATAAGCTCAGCTTCAACGAAGCTGTGGATGTCCTCCGCCTCGTCATCGAACTGTAAGGCACCGCTGTCTATATCATTGCGGATTGAGGTGAGTCCGGCTATGATTGCCTCCTTGTCCTCATTTGACAATATTCCCTGCTTTGCAAGCATGGTTACATGTGCGATGCTTCCCTCAATGTCCTGCTTATAGAATCTCCTGTCGAAGGGAAGAGATGCGTTGAAATTGTTTACTAACTGATTGGTTTCCTTTGTGAAACGTCCGCCCCAGAGCTTCATGGTTGTGTCCTCCATAGAGTAATTTATATTTTTTTGTCTGTTATATCCGAAGATGTGTCATCTGGTGAAACATCATTGCCTGCAGCAGAGCCGTTATCTGTTACAGCGTTATTATCAGCAACAGAATTGTCATTTGCAACAGCGTTAGTGTCTGAAATAGAACTGCTATTGTCGGTTGCCGCTTTGGCTGTGCTTTCGGAACTATTATCCGGAATCCCCTTCGCCTTTGTAAAAGGAAGAAATTTCTTGCCGGCTTCCTTTCTGTAGAAGCAGTATATGATGAAGAGTATTACAACAGATGTAAATGTAATCATTATGCCGGGCTTGAAGCCACGCGGTGTGAATGAGAGCTCAATCGTGTAGTCACCCGGTTCGAGCTCAACACCGATGAGAGCCTCTGCAATTTCAGTGATTTCCGTTTTAACTCCATTTACCTTTAGTGTCCAGCTAGGATCATAAGGGATTGACAGCATCAGTATTCCGGCTTCATTTACATGTATTGTTCCGGAAATTGTAGTGTCGGAATAGGCTGTCACGTCAAGCCCCTGTGTGTTTAAGATATTGTAGGCCTCAATAAATTTGTCCGCGTTCATGGTGTAGACGTATGCATTGAGGGCTTCTTCGCCATCCTTGTCCGCTATTTTGATAAGTGTTCCGGCAGTCTGCCAGCCAAGGTCAATTATTCTGCCGTGGTTGATACCGGCGAAGTTCTCATTGCTCTCGTCTATGGTAACCTTGGCTGTCTTTACTGATTTATTACCAATATATACATAGACATGCTCATCCTTTTCAACATCAATTGTTATTCCGCCCTTATCGTTATTATTGAAATCTATTGTTGTAAAGAGAGAGCTAATGCCTGTATTCTCCTGTACAAAATCATTTTGTACCGAGAAAGGATTGCTGTTTTTGTAATTCCAGTCATCATTTATGGTTGGAATTACCATGTAGCCGAGAGGAAGAGTGTACTTTGCATGATATAAGTACTCATCGTCAGCTGTGCCGACAAGCTCCAGCGTTGTGGTATCTGTAAGCTCCTTGTTGCTCAAAATATATTTGATGTCGAACATTGAGTATACAAGAGGGGTAGCACCATGGTCTGCGTAGGCATTCATGGAATGTTCAAGCCCGAGTCTTCCGAACAGCTCTGTCACGCCGGCATAAGCGGTGGACGAGAAGGTACTTGCACTGTTGAAATTGTGCCATGCGGCATCGTTTTTTGAGCGGTAGCCGAAAGCCTTGGCGATACGGTAGAAGGAATCGTCGGATTCGGAAAGCTCCGTGGTGAGGGTCTTTACAGAGTCATAGTCCTTGAAATATGCGCTTCGCCCTGTGGTGCTGTAGCCGGTTTCCTCCATGTTCATCGTACATTCTATGCAGCTTACACAGAACAGAAGAAAGACGATAAAGTGTATCTTGAGCTTATCCTTCTGGTAGAGAAGTGCCACAATCACATACAACAGCATGAAAAACGCATTCACAAACAGAATGCCATATTCAGGGTCGTTATCCCCGCCGCTGTGGTCGAGCCACAGAAGGTAGATTAAAAATAATCCGAATGCCTTTGCAAGCTGGCTTGTACTGTAGTCCTTCATATCCTTGTATGCGTCGAAGCACATGGTGAGCAGTATGAAGATGTAGACAAATGACTGCCTTGCCGGAAGTGAATTCGGGTAGTGGAAGCCATGCCATATAAAATTCGGTATATTGAAGCTGAACGCAAATATGAATACAAAGAGCAGAACGGATTTTGCAATCTTTTCGCGGGCGCTTATTTTCCTGTTAAAAATATATAGCGGGTAGAGCAGGAACACAGACACACCGCAATATATGTTTGGAAGATGTTCAAGACCTATGCACACTTCTGTATTTGCAAGCTGTCTGTTGAGGACAGTAACAACTGAAAAATACTGGGTAAGTGTCTTTGGAAAGCTTATGTCGCTTGAGGCTGTGAGTCCGAGAGCATAGAGCTCAGGAAGCAGTATAACGGCGGACATGGCACCTGCAAGCAGTGAAAATATTGTAAAGTAACCAATTTTCTGAAGATATACTGTTTTTTTCTCAGGAACAGGCATTGTCACAAGCAGCACAAAAAAATAAAAAACAACACTTATGCATACCATGATGGCAATATAGTAGTTGGACAGTATTGTAAGTCCGAGCGTGATTGAGTACATCAGACCCTTATCTTCTTTTATAAGACTTTCAAGCCCTAACAGCACCAGTGGGAGCAGAAGCATGCAGTCGAACCACATGAGATTCCAGCTGAATGCTGCCGTGAAGCCTGAAAGAGCATAAAACATACCAAAAATTGATACCGTTATATTGCGCACGTTGAAGCGCTTTGCAATATAATAGGTAAAGGTTGTCGAGGCGAGAGCAAGTTTGATAAGAATAATTATGTTCATCAGCTCAATTATGAAGCTGTGAGGAAAAAATCCCACAAACCAGTTGAGCGGGCTGGAAAGATAATAACCATATAAAGCGGAAAAATTAGAACCCAGTCCTATCTCCCAGGAATAAAAAAGACTGCCGCCGTTGCGTATCTTGTCCCACAGCTCCGAAAAGAACGGACAGTACTGGTGGTACATGTCTGAACGCAGATATACATTGTCTCCGAAAGGATATATTCCGCGGACTGCAAAAATTGCAATCATGATAATCAGCGGAAGGAAAAAAGAAATGAAATACATTGGATGTATTGCTTTTTTTTCTTTGAATCTCATGTCAAAAATAACCCCTATTTTTTCTTCTTAAATATAAATAATTTGCTGGCAACGTAGTTTATGATTACCACGAAAACTGCTGCAATTACCTTAGCTATAAGCTCAGGTACTCCTATTATTTCTACGGTGAGCGCCAGAAAGCCTGTCTCAAAAAGCAGGGAGATGATTCTCGCTGCTCCGAAGGAAATGACTTCCTTGAAAACGAGGGCAGGCTCCCAGCTTTTGCTCTCGAATACAAATAATTTGTTGGTTATATATGCAAAAACTACCGCAAAAACCCATGCAATTACGTTAGAGGTGATATAGTATACCGCAAAAACCTCAGTAAACAGCCAGTAGAATACAAAATTTACAACGGTTGTCAACACGCCGAAAATAAGGTAACTAATAACTTCACGGGTAAAAAATTTCTCTATAAGCTTATTTATCAGATTTTTCATTACTAATGTCTTTTTCCTTATCTTTATTTATGTTGCTTTCCTTTTCTATATAAATAGGGCGCTGCTTCACCTCTGTAAAGATTCTTGCCAGATATTCACCTATGATACCTATACTAAGCTCTATAATTCCGCCGAGGAAGAGCAGTATTATGATGGTGGAGGCATAGCCCGGTAAATCTTTTCCGAACACCAGTGTCTTTATAAGAAGATAAAATCCGTATAAAAGTGCAAGGGAACTGATTGTTGCACCTATGACGGAGAGCATGCGCAGAGGGGCAACGGAAAATGAGATGATTGCGTCCATCGCATATTTAACAAGACCGGAAAACTTCCATTTGGTTGTTCCGAGGGTGCGCTCAACATTTTCGTAAGGAATCCATTTAGTGTCGAAACCGACCCAGCAGAACAGACCCTTGGAAAAGCGTTCTTTTTCAGGAAGCTCCACGAGGCTGTTGACCATCTGTCTTGACATGATACGATAATCTACCGCACCATAAGGCATCTTTGTGTTGGTCAGCTTGTTGTTAAGCTTATAGAATGACTGTGAAAAAAAGCTTCTGATTTTCTTTTCACCTGTGCGGGTTGTTCTGTAGGCAGCACAACAGTCATGCCCTTCTTCAATTCCTTCGATAAGCTTTGGGAAAAGTGCGGGAGGGTGCTGAAGATCTGCGTCCATCACGATGACATAGTCCGCGGTTGTATTTTTTAGTCCCGCAAACATGGCGGCTTCCTTACCAAAATTACGCGAAAAAGAGACGTACCGTACATCATCATGGTCTGCGGCAAGTCCCTTTAGCAGGAGCAGGGTGTTATCCCTGCTCCCGTCATTTACAAAAATGTATCTGAAAGAGTAATTATTGATAGCTGCCACATGCCTGGAGGTTTCCTCGTAGTAAGCTGCGATAACTTCCTGTTCGTTATAGCATGGTACAACAATATCGATAGTCTTCATTACTTCTTCTCCTCTAACATGGCACGAACTTTCATTGAAAGACCGAAGAGGTTGATAAAGCCCTCAGCGTCATGGTGGTCATAGAGCTCACCTGTTGTGAAGCTTGCAAGTGTCTCACTGTAAAGTGAGTTAGGGCTTGTTGTGCCTGCCTTGATGATGTTGCCCTTATAGAGCTTCATCTTAACCTCACCTGTAACCTTCTCGTCGAGAGACTCTACGAATGCCTGGCATGCCTCGCGAAGAGGTGTGAACCACTTTCCTTCGTATACGATGTTGGCGAACTTCTCGGAGATTCCTTTCTTAAAGGAAAGGCTGTCACGGTCAAGGATGAGCTCTTCAAGCTGCTCATGAGCTGCCATAAGGATTGTTCCGCCCGGTGTCTCATACACGCCACGGCTCTTCATGCCGACAACACGGTTCTCAACGATATCAACGATTCCGATACCGTGCTTTCCGCCAAGCTTGTTTAACTTTCTTAAAATATCGGAAGCCTTCATCTTCTCTCCGTTAATTGCAACAGGGCGGCCCTTCTCGAATGTGAGGGATACATACTCAGCTTCATCAGGAGCCTTCTCAGGTGATACTCCAAGCACAAGAAGATGGTCATAGTTAGGCTCGTTGGCAGGGTCCTCAAGCTCAAGACCTTCATGGCTGATGTGCCAGATATTGCGGTCGCGGCTGTAGCTGTTGTCTGCTGAGAATGGAAGGTCTATACCATGAGCCTTGCAGTAATCAATCTCATCCTGACGTGACTGCATCTTCCATGTCTCGTTGCATCTCCAAGGAGCGATAATCTTGATATCAGGTGCCAGAGCCTTGATTGAAAGCTCAAAACGAACCTGATCATTACCCTTGCCTGTTGCACCGTGGCAGATAGCGACAGCGTTCTCCTTGCGGGCAATCTCAACAAGCTTCTTAGCGATGAGCGGGCGCGCAAATGATGTACCGAGAAGGTATTTGTGCTCGTATACGGCATCAGCCATAACTGTAGGTAAGATATAGTCATCCACGAATTCGTCAACGACATCAAGAATGTATAATTTCTCAGCGCCGGAGAGCTTAGCTCTCTCCTCAAGTCCGTCAAGCTCACTTTCCTGGCCGACATCTATGCAGCAGCATACTACATCATAATTATAGTTTTCCTTAAGCCAAGGGATGATTGCGGTGGTATCAAGACCGCCGGAATACGCGAGTATAACTTTGTCTTTCATAATTAATATTCCTCCTGATGGGATTACTTATGTATGCGTCCTATGCGTCTGTGTACGCCTTGTTGCAAACACTGAAATAAATATACATCAAAAATACATTATATGCAAGAGTTTATCCAGTTTTTTTCAATTTTTTGTTGCATAATATTCACAAATGATGTATATTTATAAAAAATCAAGCTGGAAGAAGCAGGGAAATATATATGCGGAAATATATTCCGGAAAGCTGCTCCGAAAAAATTCAGAGAAGATAGCTTTTGGATACGGATATATATAAATTGGGTATGGACTTTTGAAGGCATGAATAATAAGATAGGAATAAACAGAGATTTTATCTCTGTATAAGATTAAACAGGAGATGTGCGCTATGGTGAAGGTTGGTATTATCGGTTCTACAGGTTATGCGGGAAATGAACTCGTAAGGCTGCTGCTTGGACACAAGGATGTCCGGATTGTATGGTATGGCTCGAGAAGCTATATAGATAAGAAGTATTCACAGGTTTATCAGAACATGTTTAAGCTTGTCGATGATGTATGCCGGGATGACAATATGGAAGAGTTAGCTTCACAGGTTGATGTGATATTCACGGCTACACCTCAGGGATTATGCGCCTCCCTTGTGAATGATGATATTTTGTCTAAGGTAAAGGTAATAGATTTAAGTGCTGATTTCAGACTGAAGGACGTCAAGGTGTATGAGGAATGGTATAAGCTTGAACATGCGGCACCACAGTATATAGCTGAGGCTGTGTACGGACTGTGTGAGCTGAATCGTGACAGGATAAAGGATACGAGGATTCTTGCAAATCCGGGCTGTTATACAACCTGTTCAATTTTAACAATATATCCGCTTGTGAAGGAAGGGCTTATAAAGCCACAGTCCATCATAATTGACGCCAAGTCAGGAACCTCAGGCGCGGGCAGAGGCGCCAAGGTAGCCAATCTGTACTGTGAGGTTAATGAGAGCATTAAGGCTTACGGTGTCGGGACACATAGACATACACCGGAGATTGAAGAGCAGCTTTCTTATGCGGCAGGTGAGGAGGTTAAGCTTATTTTCACACCACATCTTGTTCCGATGAACAGGGGAATACTGGTGACTGCATACGCTGATTTGAAGGATGGGGTCACAGATGAGATGATACGCAGTGCTTATGAGAAGCATTATGCAGATGAATACTTTATAAGGCTGCTTGACAAGGATGTATATCCGGAGACACGCTGGGTTGAGGGAAGTAACTTTGTGGATATCGGCTATAAGGTTGAACCGCGTACAGGCCGTGTGATTATGATGGGAGCTATAGATAATCTTGTTAAGGGTGCTGCAGGACAGGCAATACAGAATATGAACATAATGTTCGGCTTCGATGAGAAGGAAGGGCTTATGGGAGCACCGGTGTTCCCATAGCAGCATAATGCTTCAGGCCTGCGGGGCTGCTTTACGGCGGAAAAATTCCCGGATATCAAATGAGGGCAGGAATGTCTTTTGACCCTCAATACCATAAATATAGAATCAGGAGGATAAGTATATGAAGTGCATTGAAGGCGGCGTATGTGCTGCGAAGGGTTTTAAGGCGACAGGTCTTAATGCCGGAATTAAGAATAATGTCAAGAAGGATATGGCACTTGTATTTTCAGAGGCACCTTGTGTCAAGGCGGGAACTTTTACAACCAACAGAGTGTGTGCGGCTCCGGTAAAGTGGGACAAGAAGGTTGTGTTCGAGTCTGAGAGTGCACAGGCAATCGTGGTGAACAGCGGTATCGCGAATGCCTGTACAGGTGATGAAGGCTATGAGAAGTGCCGCCTGATGGCAGCGCAGACAGCGGCGGAGCTTGGAATAAGTGAGGACGCTGTGCTTGTTGCGAGCACGGGAGTTATCGGAAAGCAGCTTCCTATGGATATTATAGGAAATGGAATAAAGCAGCTTCCGGGACAGCTTGGGGCGGCAGCGGCAGATGCAGCACTGGCTGCGGAGGCTATTATGACAACGGATACTAAGTCAAAGCAGGCTGCCGTTGAGTTTGAGGTGGATGGTGTTCCTGTACATATAGGCGGAATGTGTAAGGGCTCAGGAATGATACATCCGAATATGGCGACAATGCTCTGCTTTATCACCTCGGATGCGGCTGTTGATGAGAAGCTTTTACAGACGATGCTGCGCTCAATAGTTGATGATACCTTTAACATGATTTCGGTTGACGGAGATACATCGACCAACGATTCGGTTCTCCTTATTGCAAATGGAATGGCGGGTAATAGGAAAATCGAGAATGAGAGCAGCACAGGATATAAAGAGTTTTACGATGCGCTTTTCTACATCCTGTGTGAGCTTTCAAAGAAGATAGCGGGTGACGGAGAGGGAGCTACCTGTCTTTTTGAGGTGCAGATGAAGAATGTAAAGACCAAGGCAGACGCGAAGGTGCTTGCAAAGTCTGTCATCACCTCCAGTCTTACCAAGGCTGCAATCTACGGACATGATGCGAACTGGGGGAGAATACTCTGCGCAATGGGCTATTCGGGTGTTGATTTTGACCCGGAGAAGGTTGATATATGGTTCAAGAGTGAGGCAGGAGAGTTAAAAATCGTTGAGAACGGCAAGGCAACGGATTACAGCGAGGAGAAGGCAACCGAGATTCTTTCCAGGGAGCATGTAATCGCAATCGCCGATGTAAAGCAGGGAACTGAGTCGGCAACAGCTTACGGCTGCGACCTCACACATGAATATGTGTCAATAAATGCTGATTACAGAAGCTGAACAGTTGACGAAGCTATTCATAAAAAACTGAATTGGGAGATTGAAAATGCGTAATTATGACAATGAGATGGCAAAGGCTAATGTCCTCATAGAGGCATTGCCTTATATTCAGAAATTTAACCGCAAGGTTATTGTGGTAAAATACGGTGGAAGTGCTATGGTTGATGAGGAGCTTAAAAAGAAGGTCATTGAGGATGTGGTTCTTTTAAAGCTTGTCGGTTTCAAGCCGATTATCGTACATGGCGGAGGTAAGGAGATAAGCCGCTGGGTTGCCAAATCCGGCATGGAGCCGAAGTTCGTGAACGGACTCAGGGTTACGGATGAGCCGACGATGGAGATTGCCGAGATGGTATTAAACAGGGTCAATAAGAGCCTTGTCAACCTAGTCGAGCAGCTTGGCGTGAAGGCTGCGGGAATAAGCGGAAAGGACGGAGCCACAATCCATGTGAGCAGGAAGCTGTCGGGCGGACAGGACATCGGCTTTGTCGGCGAGGTCACTAAGGTTGACCCATCGCTTATAAATACGCTCCTTGAAAATGATTTTATCCCAATTATATGTCCTATAGGAATTGATGATGACTATAATACCTACAATATCAATGCGGATGATGCGGCATGTGCCATAGCTAAGGCAGTAAAGGCTGAGAAGTTAGCTTTCCTCACAGATATTGAAGGTGTGAGAAGAATTGCAGATGACCCTGAGTCACTTATTTCAGAGCTTAGCCTTACAGAGGCCGAAGAGCTTATAGGGAATGGAAATATCGGCGGAGGTATGCTTCCTAAGCTCAATAACTGCATTGATGCGATTGAGAATGGTGTATCAAGGGTACATATCATGGACGGACGTATTCCGCATTGCCTGCTTCTTGAGATTTTCACGGACAAGGGTGTTGGAACGGCAATAATAGACAGAAATGCAGAGAGGTTTTATGATGGAGACAAAGACAAATAATATTATAAACAAAGCCGAAGAGAATCTTATCCATACATACAACAGGGCTGATTTGGTGCTTGACCACGGTGACGGAGTGTATCTGTATGATGTGGAGGGAAATAAGTACCTTGATTTCGCGGCAGGTATAGCCGTATATGCACTTGGTTATAATTATAAGGATTATAATGAGGCACTTAAGGCACAGATTGATAAGGTTGTGCACATTTCCAACCTTTACTACAGTGAACCGCTTGCTGAAGCCGCACAGAAGCTTGTCAGGGCAACGGGGCTTAGCAAGGCATTCTTTACCAACAGCGGAACGGAGGCTGTAGAGGGGGCGTTAAAGCTTGCAAAAAAATACGCATATCTTCGTGACAACTGTACGGACCATGAGATAATTGCCATGGAGCATTCGTTCCACGGAAGGAGCATGGGAGCACTGTCTGTGACCGGAAATGCGCATTACAGGGAGGCGTTCGGACCTCTTATTCCGGGAATACGTTTCGCTGAGTACAATAATCTTGAGAGCGTGAAGGCTCTTGTGAATAAAAAGACCTGTGCGATAATATGTGAGACTGTTCAGGGTGAAGGCGGAATTTTTCCTGCCGATAAGGAATTTCTGGAGGGACTTAGAAAGCTGTGCGATGAGAATGACATGCTTCTCATACTTGACGAGATTCAGTGCGGCATGGGAAGAACAGGCTCAATGTTCGCATACCAGCAGTACGGTGTTATGCCGGATGTGGTGACATCTGCCAAGGCGTTAGGCTGCGGAATACCTGTAGGAGCGTTTGTGGCAGGAAGCAAATGCGATAAGGTTTTAGTTCCCGGTGATCATGGAACAACCTACGGTGGAAACCCTCTTGCAACTGCTGCTGCGTCAAAGGTATTTGACTTATTTGCGGAAAATGATATTATAGGACATGTGAATGAGGTGGCACCTTATCTTATGGAAAGGCTTAAGGACTTTGCCGGCAGGCACAGCAGTGTCAAGGCGGTAAGAGGGCTTGGTCTTATGTGCGGTATGCAGTTTAAGGATGAACTTCCGGTTGGAAATGTTGTAAGGGCTGCGAGAGAGCATGGGCTTATAGTTATCAGTGCGGGACTTAATACTCTCAGATTTGTACCGCCGCTTATTATTACCAAGCAGAATGTGGATGAGATGATTGATATTCTGGAGAAATGTGTATAAGACCGCCTCATAGTAATAATTGAAAGGTTATATTTTATATATGAGATCAGGTTCTGTTTTAAAAAGATTTATAGGTGCAGCTATGTGTGGAGCACTTGTTATGGCAGGTATATCCGGCTGCAGGATTCAGTATGTCGAGGATGAGACAGCATCGGAGGAGACAACTGCCGGGAGTATGGAGGAGGACAGGCAGGTTGACATCAATTTATGGTACAGCGATGAGATATATTCGGATTATCTGAGTATGTGTGCCGCACAGTATGAGAATGCCAATAAAAATGTCCATATCAATATTGAATATATACCTGAGACAGATTATATGTCCACACTTACCTCAGAAGCGGTAAAACCGGGAAAGGTGGATTTGTACCTGGTTGACAATGACAATTTAGAGCAGGTAAAGCTTGCCGGTATTGCCTCCGAAAACCGTCTTACGGACATATATAATGTGTATAACTATAGTCAGACTGCACTCAATGCCTGCACATATAATGATAAGCTTATCGCTTATCCGTTAAGCTATGATACGAGCTTTCTTATCTATAACAGGGATTATGTGCAGGATGCCGATATGAGTAATTTTGAGACAATCAAGCTTTTTGCGGAAAATCTTGAGGTTCCGGCAGGCAGCAGCATAAGTTCTGTTTTTACATGTGACCTTAAGGATATTTTTTATAATTATGGATATCTGGGAGCGTACCTTGATATAGGCGGAAAAGCTGGAGACGACAAGACAAATATATTCAATATTACAACCGACCTCACAAAAGCGGCGGAATTATATAAGCAGCTTATTGAATATTTTTACATTGATATTAACAGTGTGGACTACTATTCATGTATAAATGATTTTGAACAGGGTTCCATTGTGTTCACCATCGGCGATGTACAGATGTATCAGAGGGCGAAGGTTCAGGATGGGTTAAATGTCGGAGTGGCAGCTTTCCCGGATATGAGTGAAGAGGTAAAGAGTGCACCGCTGTCTGTTACAACTGTGGTGGCGGTCAATCCTTTTTCTGATGATATAGCGGTTGTGGAGAGCTTTGCAAAGTTCCTCACATATACCGGTGCAGGGAGATTATATGAGACAGCGGGTGTGCCTTCATGCAGGAGAATAGACAATGAGGACGAGAATCTTGACAGGATATACGAATCCTATGACAAGTCTGTTCCTAAGCTTAAGCTTATGTACAGCGATGAATTTTATGCGCTGCTTGAAATTACAATGCACCAGCTTGCGGAAGGGACAGGGGATGTGCAGAGCCTTTCTAATGTGCGCGATTACCTTTATAAGAACTGGCAGTCTGACGGCGGAACAGATAGTGAGTCCGGCAGTGAAGAATAATAGATGAAAAATAGAGTTGGAAATGTTGAAAACCCGGTTGCAATAGCCGGGTTTTTTGGTTACAATAAAAAGGCAGGTTATCTTTCCTGAAATAGAGGGACCTTATGAGACAGACATAAGGAGAGAAGATGGCAAAAAAAAGATTTTATAAGGGTTTTATTTATGTGGCAGGCGTGTTTTCTATTGTGGCATGTGGCTTTCTATACTCATGTACATCAAAAAAGGGTGAAACCTATACCATAGGGCAGCATACGGAGAGTGAACAGTATGAAGAAGTAACCTCGGCTGGCTCATCGGATACTCATGCGGAGGAGACATGTATAGCGGAAACACTTAAGACTATATTCGTATATGTATGTGGAAACGTAGTAAATCCGGGGGTATACGAGGCTTATGAGGATTCAAGAGTATATGAGCTGATAGATAAGGCGGGCGGTGTCACAGACAACGGCTGTCTTGAGGCTGTGAATCTTGCTGAGCATGTATATGACGGACAGAAACTGTATATTCCTGATTACGAGGAGTATGAGGACAAGGGAAGTATTTCATATCAACAGGAAAATTCAGATAATAGAAGTTCAATGGTCAATATAAACAGCGCTGATGCGGAAGCTCTGATGACACTTCCGGGGATAGGAAAATCACGCGCAGAGGCAATTATTGATTACCGTAATACCAATGGTTTTTTTACATGTATCGAGGATATTATGTGTGTGGGCGGAATCAAGGAGAGTGCTTTTTCCAAAATAAGAGAATACATTTGTGTTAATTAAAATACATTGCTTGAAGAGTGGCTGAAAGGGGAAAAATGGCGGATAAGGTATTGGTAGTCGATGATGAAAAGCTCATTGTAAAGGGGATAAAATATAGCCTGGAGCAGGATGGCATGGAGGTATCGTGTGCTTATGACGGAAGGGAGGCGTTAGACCTTATAAAGGCTAATAATTACGATATTATTCTGCTTGATGTCATGCTGCCTGAGATGGATGGTTATACTGTGTGCCAGCAGGTGAGAGAGTTTTCGGATGTTCCGATTATAATGATAACGGCAAAGAGTGAGGATATGGATAAGATACTTGGTCTTGATTATGGTGCGGATGATTATATGACCAAGCCGTTTAATATACTTGAGGTAAAGGCACGAATCAAGGCGATTAAGAGAAGAAACAGGCATATTGCCACAGCTGATCCGTCGACACGTATTGTGGCGGGAAATATGGTCATGGACAGGAATAACAGACATGTGTATATAAAGGGAAAGGAAATCAGTCTTACAACCAAGGAGTATGATGTCCTTGAGCTTTTAGTGACCAATCCGAATAAGGTATACGGCAGGGAGATGCTTCTGAGCCTTATCTGGGGATACGACTATCCGGGAGATGCCAGGACAGTTGACGTGCATATAAGGAGGCTCAGAGAGAAGATTGAGTCTAATCCGAGTGAGCCGGAGTATGTCCACACTAAGTGGGGGATGGGGTATTTCTTTAAGCAGTGAATAGAAAACAGTCGCAAATAAAAGGATATGATATGAAAAATAAACTTTTGTCTATGCTGAGGACAATAGGAAAGCATATAGTAAGCATACGGTTCACTGCAGTGATTATGATACTTGCAGCTTCCGTGGTCCCGCTTCTTGCTGTAAGGGGAATAGTCGTAAACAGCTTCCTTGAAAGACAGATAAAACAGCTGGAAACGAAGCTTCTTAATACAGGTAATATCCTATCAGCCGATATCGGTAAGAGTGGATATTTTGACAGACAGTATGATGACAGAATCAATGCGCAGGTCGAGCAGCTTTCCTATATGTATTCCGGACGGATTGTGGTAGTTGCGTCTAACTATAATGTGGTTAAGGATACTTATGTTGATCAGGAAAATAAGACTCTTGTATCCTACGAAGTAAATCAGGCTTTTCATGGTATAGTAACCAGCAGCTATGACAGCAGATACGGAATAATAGAGATAACGCAGCCGATATATGCCTCTGATGGAAATAATATAATTGGAGTTCTTATGTTCGCTGTGCCTGATACATCCATAAGGGAGAACGTAAGATATATCGAACGCTTTATTACATCGGCTATAGACGTAACATTTACCATCATGGTGCTTGTGGCACTTGCGTATGCGTTTGGAATAAGCAGACCTTTCATAAAACTTGCAGAGGCAATACATGGAATGACAAGCGGATATATGGATAAAAGACTTGATGAAGATAAGGGGCTTGGCGAGGTGTGTCTTATATCAACGGAGGTGAATAAGCTGCTTGAAAGGTTGAAAACACTTGATGATTCAAGGCAGGAGTTTGTTTCAAATGTTTCACATGAGCTTAAGACGCCGATAACCTCGATAAAGGTGCTTGCCGATTCACTTAATACGCAGCAGGATGTTCCGAATGAACTATATAAGGAATTCATGCACGATATTGTTGAGGAGATTGACAGGGAGAGTCAGATAATCAATGACCTTCTTTCCCTTGTCCGCATGGATAAGACGGCAGCAGGACTTAATCTTGCACCGCAGAATATAAACGAACTTGTTGAGCATGTCCTAAGGAGACTTAAGCCTATAGCCGAGGAGAAGAATATTGAACTTGTGCTTGAGAGCTTCAGACCTGTTGTGGCAGAGATTGACGAGGTGAAAATTACTCAGGTTGTAACCAATCTTGTCGAAAATGGAATAAAATATAATGTTGCTAATGGCTGGGTGAGAGTTTCAGTAAATGCAGACCATAAGTTCTTTTATCTGACAGTTGCCGATTCTGGTATCGGAATCCCTGATAATTGCAGGGATAAGATATTTGAGAGATTTTATCGTGTTGATAAGGCACGTTCACGCCAGACAGGAGGAACGGGACTTGGTCTTGCAATAACAAAGACGGTGGTGCTTATGCATAAGGGTGCCATCAGGGTATATAGCAAGGAAGGTGAGGGAAGTACGTTTACGGTGCGGATACCGCTTACCCAGGCAAAGAAATCATAAAGACGAGGAATGCAATGAAAACAATTTCACGTAAACATAAATTTTTATTGGCAGTCATTGCCGGCATGCTGATTATCGGGATGTATGTGCTTAGTGCATGTTCTGATGCAGGTAAAGGTGCTGAAAATGATGTGGAAGAGCTTGGTGAAAATCAATATCTTGTTTATTATCTTGACGAGACCGGGCAGGCTCTGACATCTGAGGTATACACTGCAAAAGTGGCGGATGATCCGATAAAGCAGGCTCATGAACTATGGGAAGTCATGCAGAATCCGGAGGATGGCAGAAAGCATACAAGTACAGTGCGGAGGGATATTACCATTGTAGATACCAGACTCAGTGATGAGGTATTGTCGGTATATTTTACCGATAGCTACAGCCAGCTTGCTGTCGAGGATGAGGTTATGTTCAGGGCTTCGTATGTCAAGACCATGACACAGATACAAGGGATTAAGTATGTCAGCTTTTATGTGAATGAACAGCCGCTTCAGGATGCAATCGGAAATCCGGTGGGAATTATGCTGGCCTCAGATTTTATTGATGACATAGGCTCAGGCTCGTACAGGACATGGGTTGATTTGTCGATATACTATGGCAATGCGGATTCGGATAAGCTTGCTCCGGAGCGGATAACTATAGGCTATGGCAAGGAGGCCTCCGTCGAACGTGTTATCATAGAACAGCTTATCAAGGGACCTGGTGAGGAAAATCATATTAGAACGGTTCCGGCAACACTCACACTTCTGAGCGTCAAGACGAAGGACGGAATATGCTATGTTGATTTCGATTCCGTTTTGACGGATGAGATACTGCCTGTATCACCGGCTGTGACCGTATACTCGATTGTAAATTCGCTCTGTGAGCTTTCTAATGTCAACAAGGTCCAGATTTCGGTAAAGAGCAGTACGAATATCATTTTTAGAGATACAATAGATTTGTCACAGCCTTTGGAGAGGAGCTTGGATATTATTGAGACATCGAAAAATTAAAAGACCGATGGTTCCGGCACTTGTATTTACGGTGGCGGGAGTTCTGATTGGACTAATGCATGTGCCCCTGCCGCCGGTGTTATTGCCGGCGGCAGCACTCGGCGGTATCTGGTTGATGCCAATGCTGTCAGGGCGTAATGAATCTGATAAATGTAATAAACATAATTATATAAGGGGCTGCAGCTATAGCCTTGAAAAGAGCTATAGTTATGGGCAGAATTATAGCCATGATAAGGATTATGGCTATAAAAAAGGCTGTGGTGATGAAAAAAAACGTAATTACAATAGAAGCCTGTATATTCAGCTATTCTTATTTCTCTTATTATTTCTGGTTGGTTTTATCACAACATATATCCATGAAAATTATGACAATAAAATATTTAGTGAAGAATTATTCAGTGAAGAGTTACCTGCGGCGGAAAAAGCAGAATATGGCGGTGGTGTGATTCGCATATCAGGGGTGGTTGAGAAGGTGTCGGAGGGGACATACTCAAAAAGGCTGATGTTAAAAAAATGCTGTATAAATGGCAGGAGGCTTGTAAACAATATTGTCCTTGAGATATCGGACAATACATCTTATGGCTGGTCGGCACGAAGAGGAGACTATGTGGAGGCGAATGTGGAACTTGAAGCTTCACAAGGCATGCTGCCTGTTCCGGCTGCTGCAGCTAATCCGGGACAATTCGACCTGCGACAGTACTATAAATCGCTGGGATATCTCTATTATATTGAAGAGCCGGAGGTTATTTCGGTGGCAGGAGGGAAAAACCGGATTGTTTACCGGCTGGACAGCCTGAAGACCTCCTTGAAGGCTGTGTACCGTAAATGCTGCACGGCGACGGACGCAGGGGTGTATGCGGCGATGGTAACAGGCGACAGGTCGGACATGGATTCGACTATAAGCGAGCTTTTTTCCGCGGCGGGAATAGGGCATATTCTTGCCATATCGGGACTCCACATATCGCTTATAGGCATGGGACTGTACAAGCTGTTGCGGAGAATAGGTTTTCTCTGTCCGATGTCTGCAATTATAAGCGGAATATTCGTTGTATTGTTCGGTGTTATGACAGGTAATTCCGTGTCCGCGACGCGCGCGATAGTAATGTTTGTATGCGCGGTGAATGCACAGGTGCTTGGCAGGAGGTATGATATCCTTTCAGCTGTGTCATTGTCCGCAATTATACTTATATTGAAGAATCCGTATGTTATTGCCAATTCCGGTTTCCTGCTGTCGTTTATGGCTATTGCGGGTGTGGCGGTTGTCACAGATGGATTCTCCGTAAAATGGCTAAAGTGGCTTACAGGACCGGCAGCAATTCAGCTTGCGACATTTCCCATCATTCTGTGGTTCTACTACGAAGTACCTGTCTATTCTGTGTTTCTGAATCTTATTGTTGTCCCATTGATGAGTTTAATAATGATATCCGCGCTTGGCTGCGGAATGTTGGGGCTTATAAGTATACCGGCGGGGTGTTTTTTTGCCGGCGCAGGACATTACATACTTATCCTGTTTCAATATGGCAGTGAACTTATGCTTTCGCTTCCGGGAAGTGTGTTTGTGGCAGGCAGACCGGAGCTGTGGCAGGTGATGGTGTACTATATTCTGTTATTTCTTTTTTCACAGAGAAAACGTGTTGTGGTGTGGATTGAAAAGAGAGCGGTAAGGAGATATGGAGAAGCGGAATGTGAAGCAAAGAAACACAGAGAGGTGGGACGCGAAGCAGTGAAAGGCGGCGCAAGGAAATGTGAAGCAGAGAAGCTGGAAGCTGGGAGATGTGTCATGGGCGCAAATATATTTTTAAGGAGCCTGCTTGTAATTGCCATCATAATTCTGTTGTCAAGAGCGCGCAGCGGCCTTGAGGTGACATTCTTAGACGTAGGGCAGGGGGATGCGATATTTATAAGCCTTCCAAACGGCGGCAATGTGTTTATCGATGGCGGAAGTACTTCTTCAAGGAATATATATGAAAAAGTGATTGAGCCGTTTCTAAAATATAAGGGCGTGAGAAGGCTTGATTTCCTGTTTTTGACACACAGTGACGCCGACCATGAGAATGGCTGGGCTCAGGCGTTATCCGGTAATGCTTATATTCCCGATATTTATAATCTAGTGCTGAATGGGAGTGATTATTCCAAGTATCTGGAATTGAGGGAAAGGGCGTTAAAATATGGGGCATTAGAATATGGGGCATTAGAATATGGAGCAGTGGAGTATGGAATATCAGAATATGGAACAGTGGGGTATGGGGCATTAGAATATGGAACAGTGGAGTATGGGGCATTAGGAGGTGACACATCAGAATATGGTATATCCGGATATGGGATATCGAAATATGCAGGTGCTTTAGCGTGGCTGAATAATGCCGGAGCAGATGAAATCAATGCAAGGATGGAGGGGATTGTGGATATAGATGATGTAGAAGATATAGAAGCTATTGCGACGGCTTTGGAAGTCAAAGACACGGAAATTCTGTGCGCGGAGTATGGAATGGAATATGTATTTGGCGAATGCAGCATTGTGTCACTCAATGAACCTGGACATTCTGATGCAAATGCAAATGTTGACCGCAAAGCGTATAAAACAGGTTTCTCCAAGACCGGCACCGGAGAGTCGGAGAATGACAATTCGATTGTGCTGCTTCTTCAATATAAAGGAAAATCCATTCTGTTCACAGGCGATATGACCTCTAAGATGGAAGCTGATGTAGCGGAAGCGGTGAGGTACTGTGGGGTTGACAGCCTGTCGATTCTCAAGGTAGGTCATCATGGCTCTAAGTATTCCTCAAGTGAAGAATTTCTTGCCGGTATTATGCCGCAGGCGGCAGTCATTTCATGCGCCGCCAGGAATACATACGGGCACCCGCACAAGGAAACACTACAGCGCATGGAGGATGTCGGCGCGCTTGTGCTCAGGACGGACGAAGGTGGGGCGGTTATTGCGAAAATCAGGGCTTCCGGCGCAGAGATGCAGGTATATGAGTATTGCGGAGGAAAATGAGGTTCAAATACCACTGGAAATTAACGAAAGCCGCTAATCCTGCGAAAATCAAGGTTTGTGAGTGTGAATCATGGGGCATAGAATTAAAAAAATCATAGAAATAGCCATGAAAGCAACAGAAATTAAGTGTTGAGAGTAGATTGCGGGTATATGAGGTGAAAAAGCCATAAAAATACCCATGAAAGCTACAAAAGCACGAGCCAAGAGAGTATATCGCGGGTATATGAGGTGAAAAAGCCATAAAAATACCCATGAAAGCTACAAAAACATGAGCCAAGAGAGTATATCGCGGGTATATGAGGTGAAAAAGCTATAAAAATACCCATGAAAGCTACAAAAGCACGAGCCAGGAGAGTATATCGCGGGTATATGAGGTGAAAAAGCCATAAAAATACCCATGAAAGCTACAAAAACATGAGCCAGGAGAGTATATCGCGGGTATGGCAGAGAAAAAGTCATGAAAATACCCAAGAACACCGCTAAAACACAAGTCAAGAGAGCGTATCGAGGGTATAGCTGCCGGAATCAAATATATAGTACATGGAAAAGGAGATAATATGTTTGTAAATGAGAGAGCCATTAAAAAACGCATTGATATCATTGAGGAACAGTTGAACACGTTGAGTAAATTGACAGATAAGCTGCCGGATGGTGAACTTGTATGTGCTAAAAACGGAAAAAGTTATAAGTGGTATAAAAAGCAGAATGGCATGTATGAGTATATTTTAAAGGACAATAGGAAACTTGCCCAGAAGCTTGCATTAAAGAAATACTATGATATGAATATAAAAGACCTGCAGGCTGAGCTGAAAGCATGTAAAGCGTATATGCAAAAAACAAAACAAAATAAAGAGTATGTAGAAAAGTTCCTATGTAATAGTGAATATGAAAAATTGATTACATGCGAAATTGCACCTAAGAATAAACAGTTGGTTGAATGGGAAAATGCAGAATTTGAAGGAAACCGGAATTTCTCTGATAAACTAATCGTGAAAGGGACGAATGGAAAATATCTCAGGTCTAAATCGGAGGCTATAATTGACAGAATTTTATTCAATGCAGGAATTCCGTTTCATTACGAGGAGAAGCTGGAGCTTGGGCAGTTTTCTTTCTATCCGGATTTTACTATAAAACATCCGTATAGCGGAAAAATATTTTATTGGGAACATTTTGGAATGATGGATAATCCGGATTACATAAACAGTGCGTGTTCAAAAATAAGGATATATTGTGAGAATGGAATTATACCTTCAGTGAATCTGATATTGACTTATGAAACTAAAGAACATCCGCTTATGATAGATGATATAGAAGATATTGTAAAAAAATATTTTTTATAGATATATTTTAACGTATAGGACACAGAACGCTGTAGGAAATGTATTGCGTCACAGAAAAAAATATATTAAAATTTTCAGAAAAGATGAATTACAAAGGATAAAATGTATTAGTAGATAATAAATGATGTTGGGGTCAAAACATGCCGACTTAATTTACGAGTGTATAACGTATTATA
>OGUD01000419.1_pt1 | contig 37116 bp, 27 predicted proteins | sample 1573671 | NCBI WGS metagenome assembly OGUD01 (sample SAMEA2582065, study PRJEB24529) | metagenome | biome: Human gut stool | place: China | collected 2011 | reverse complement strand
CCGCCCCTGTAGATGGCAGCGGCTCCATATCCACATCTGTACAGCACAGGGCTACAAAGTATTTGCCGGACGGGTTCTGACTGATGGTGGCGGACAAGATACGGCCCCTGACTTCTTTTGAAACACGGCACTTCACAAGGCCGAGTTTCGGGAGTTGGACACACTTCCCAACTACTTTGATGTTCGTCCCGACACACTTGCTTTTGTAGGACTTCCGATGGTTCTTCTTGCTCTTAAACTTGGGATAGCCCGGTTTCTCACCGTTCTTTACCCGCCGGAAGAAGTTCTGATACGCAGAATCAAGCGTTTGTAGAGAAGATTGCAAAGCAGTGGAGTCCACTTCTTTGAGCCACAACAGTTCTTTCTTTAACGAGGTTAGCATTTTGTCCTGCTGGAACCGTGTGGGGGCTTTGCCCGTGGCATTGTACTCCGCAATTCGCTGGGCGAGAAAATGGTTGTAGACGAACCGAGCGCAGCCGAAAGTTTTTCGGATGAGCGTTTGCTGCTCAGTGTTCGGATAAATTCTGAATTTGTACGAATATTCCATTTTTCTCACCTCGTTTCCAGCAAAATTATACCACAAATCCAAAAAATAATCAAAAAAAAAAGGAGGACGGGCGGCTTATATCCCCATGGATAAATCCAGGGGCTTTACGCCGCCATTCGGTAAACAGTAAAGGCAGAGCGCACCAATGGGTGTGCTTTTTTTAGGAAGCGGTGATATGGCATATACAAAAATTTTTGCGATTCGCGTGAGACTGGATGACCGTGTAGCGTATGTTACAAATGTTGATAAAATAAAACAACTTGGAGAGATGATAGAGTACAGTGCAAATGGTGAAAAAACCGAAGAACACCTGTTTGAGACAGCTTTCAACTGTCAAAGCACAAAGACAGCTTTTCGGGAAATGATGGATACCAAAGAACGCTGGCACAAAACAGATGGTGTATTAGGCTACCATATCATTCAGTCATTTTCTCCAGGAGAGGTCACACCAGACCAAGCACATGAGATTGGTAAGGAATTGGTTGATCAGTTGTTTGCAGACAAATATGAAGGCGTAGTGACGACCCATTTGGATCGTCAACATCTGCATAATCACATTGTCATAAATTCTGTATCCTTTGTCACAGGCAAGAAGTATCATTCATCGCATGATAGTTACTTTAACGGGATACGCAAGCAGTCAGATGACTTATGCAAGAAATATGGTTTGTCCGTGATCCAGCCAAAGCAGAATGGAAGATCCTATCCTGAGTGGCAGGCAGAGCAGTCCGGCCGTCCGACCATACGCAGCATGATAAAACGCGATGCAGATGAAGTGATTAAATATGCAAAAAACTGGGATGACTTTTTAAGCAAGCTGGAGAAAATTGGTTATGTAGTAAAACGCAATCGAAAGCATATTGCTGTGAAGCACCCATCCGCTGAGCGCTTTGTACGTCTGGATTCTATTGGCTACACACCGAAAAAAGTAGAGCAGAAAATTTATGAATTTACGCGATATGGTGTGCAACGGAGAAAGAAGCCGCCTGTTCATTATCACAAATACCCATATCGTGGAAATCTCAGAAAACGACGGAAGTATACAGGTTTTGTAGCCCTATACTTCCGTTATGTATATCTGCTAAAGGGGGTGAAGCACGACAAGCAGCAAAGAAAGGTCAGTCGTTTTTTGACGCAGGATGTGATACGTATGGAGCAGTATGCGGCACAGTTTCGGGTACTTGTAAAATACAAGATTCAGACATCCGAAGAACTTATGCGTTGTCAGGAACAGCTGAAAGCTGAAATTGAACAGCAAATAAACCAGAGAAAGGAACAGCAGCATGATGCAGAGCAAAACAAAGAGAATATCGAACAAATCAACAATGCGCTCCGACAGTTGCGCAAGGATGTGCGGCTGCTCAGCAAGGTCAGGGAAGCCAGTCCGCAAATGCAGGAGCGATTGCGGGAGATCCAGCAATCGCAAGCGGAACAACAACGCATGAGAAAGGAGAAGCAAGATGAGCGAAGGCAGCCAAGCAGCAGATCAGGTTACCAAAGAAGTAGCACAATTGACCGTGGCAGCAGCTAAACTGGCTGGAGCAGGGCTAAAAAATCTGGCAGCATTGGCACTAGCACTGGCAAAAAACCATAAGAAGCTGCGCGGAAAAACAAGACTTAGCCGTTTATTGCGTGAAGGCAGTGAACTCAAGGTTGTACCTCTGCCAAAGGATAAAATGAAAGAATTTTGCAAAGAAGCAAAACGATATGGCATTTTGTTTTCTGCTATTCAGGAAAATGAGGATGGGACAATCGATATCCTTGTCAGGGCACAGGACGCTGCGAAAATCAACCGTGTATTCGAGCGAATCAATTATCATGGGTTGGATGAATACAAAAAAGAAAAAGATGCCGAAAAAAATTCGACCGCCCGTGCAGCATCCGAGAAAGACTCACCACTGTACGGGCAAGACGAGAGCAGGGATTCTTCGAGTACGGGTACGGCGGAGAAGACGAAGACGACATCTGAACCTGAGAAAACAGAACAGCCAGAGCGGTCGGAACACAGCAAACAAAATGTTCGTCAGAAGATGGAGCAGCTTAAGAAGCAGCAGCATATGTCAAGTCAAAAAGCTCCGGCAAAGGCAAAGAACATTCCGTTGGGGAAAGAGAGGTGATTGCTTTGAATTGGAGAAAGCAGCTGATTGCAGGCTGTTACCTGATTGGACTATTCTCCTATGCTGCGCAGGCTACGGTCTATCCTGTCGATGTGCAGAAATCTAAGTTGGAAAATGGTATCTATGCCATTGAAAAGGTTTATGAGATTACAGGACAGGAAAGCCCAGATGAAATTCCGCAGGCTCCATTTGAATTAGACGGAATAGCCTACAAATGTGTTGAGGTACTGAGGGAGAACTACATGCCAGAAACCGAAATGCGCCAGCAGACAGAAACGGTATCTGTGACCAGTAAGAGTAAGGAGTGGGAGGATCTCCAGACTGTACTGCCTGCAAGCCGCGCCTATCGTGATGATTCTGGATACAGTGGGACATTGAAGCTTGACCCAGGCAGCATCAAAACAACAGTAGCTGGCTATGGAAAGACAAGTAAGACTGTGAGCATGACACAGAGGTATCCAGGACTTGCCAGTGCAGACCTGCAGAGTGTACCAAAGACAATGAGCAATAATGGTATCACATATGCACTGACTGATGTACAGTGGCAAGCAGACAATACACAGTCCATTGATGGCTTTCCGGTGACAGAACGTTATACAGCTGTAGCAACCTACACAGGCAAACAAACCTCAAGCTACATCAAAGGGTACAATGTGCAGGCAAACTATGTAGGCGTTGTCAGCAAGACCGCAGTACCCAGTGTACGCTATACCGCAGTTTTTCATGGAGAAGAAGAACAGCCCGAAGAAAAAACAGAATCCAAGGAAGAACCAAAAGCAGAATCCAATATAGAACAGAGTGCAGAACCTATTGCCGCATCCTCTATTGACTGGAGCAGGCATCTGACTGCGTTTGTGGTCGCAGCTATCATTATAGTGGGTATCGCACTGTGTACACTGCTTGGAAAATTCGCCTTCAAACTTTGGAAAAAATATAGGAAGGAGAAATCTAATGTACAAGAAGCAGAAGAAACTTTTAACGGGGACAATCCTTTTGATGACGATGATGAGCAGTTTCCAGGCATCGGCACTGACTTATAAAATGGATGCACCAGAGCCGCCCAATTTTGGAAAGCCGACTTCCACTGAAGTGTCCACAAAAGTGTCTGTAAGAGAATCCAAAAATATCAACCGCAGCAAGGATAGTGCATTTATCCCTCCAACCTTTGCCAGCCCATCGGCAGATACCAGAGGAACAGGCACTCCGTTAACACCCAATATTTCAGGTGTTGCCCCGATGCAGGTTGGCAGCACCGGAGAGTTGGTTGAGAATACCAGCGGCATGATTTACAGTGCAGTAAGCAATACAGGCGGTACGCTCACACCAGAAATGCCTCCGGCAGTGGCTCCTGTGAATCCTCCTGTATCATCACAGCCTGCCCCTACGCCGGCACCAAGTACAGGATTTACGCCTGCCAGCGCAGTCAAACAAAAGGACGGCAGTATCGGGCGGTTGAAGATTCCATCTTTGGGTGTGAATATCAAGGTGTATGAGGGAGAAAGCCTATCCAACATGAAGAAAGGTGCAGGACACTTTTCCTCCACCTCCTGTTGGGACGGTAATGTCGCAATGGCTGCACATAATCGAGGTACAAACAGTTATTTCGGTCAGATTCACAAACTTCGGAGTGGTGATACTATCACTTACGAAACCAGTCTGGGAAAACGTACCTATGTTGTGGATACTGTGAGACAGGTCAAGGAAACGGATATGTCCTGCCTTGATGCTTCAGCAACCAATAAAATCACATTGGTAACCTGTGTACGCAATGTTCGGGAGAATCGTTGGTGTGTGCAGGCAAACGAAGCATAATAAAATAGTATAAATTTATTGTTGATTTTATCCTAGAATTGTGCTATAATATAATCAAAGAAAGAGAGGTGAGGAGATGATTATTGATACCGATATGCTGGTATCCATGACAGATGCCAACCAGAACATCTCCGGCGTACTCCGGAAAGTCGACGACCGTGGAATTGTTGTGATTTTGAAGAATAACCGTCCGCGATATTTGCTATCAAAATTCGAGGAGTACGATGAGCTAAAAGAAACAAAGAATTTCCGTTTCCAAGAGATTTGCGCGATTACTGAGCAGCTAATAGAGCAAAATCAGGAAGTGTTTGAAAAGGAGCTTGTGGAGTAATGATTACACTAACGGCAGACGAACTGCAGTATATCTACGATAAGCTGACAAAGAACATGAATGAGGAACGTACTTTCGAAGAAAAGGTTCTCAGCTTAGAGTTGTCCCGAATCCGAGACGAATATAGCGTTCCTGAAGAAAGAGCAGCAGCCATCGCAGAATTTATCATTTCCAAGCGTATATTTCCAGAGCGAAATACCAGTGTTGGACTTTTGGCATTGCTGACGATGCTGGAATTGAATCGTATCAAACTATCATACACACAATCGGAGCTTAGCATCTTGGGAAACTCAGTTCAGGCTGGGACATATCAGCATGACGATATCTGTCAATGGATTTTAGACCACAAGTTAGCCCGTCAACCATAAACAATTTTCAGGATAATCAACAACAGATAGGCAGAACAGGAGGATTGACATGAAAAAGATAGGATTCGCAGCAGGCTTATGTACAGGTGTTATGTTACTTTGTGGCATCTCCGCTGGTGCAGCTGATTTAACGGCGCAGTTATCTCAGCAGCCCATCTACGTAGAAGGGGAGCGTGTGTGGGACGTGACTGCCTATGATATCGGCGGTAACAACTATGTGAAACTGCGTGATATGGGCATGTCCGTTGGTTTTGACGTTGTCTACGATGCAAGTACCGACAGCGTTCACATTGACCCGACCATTGCATACAGTGGAAATCCGGAAACCTATCTCGATGTAGAGATACCGAAAACGGCAAGCGCAAAGCTGTCTAAGCAGCCCATCTATGTGAATGGCAAACGTGTAGAAATCACTGCCTATGATATCGGTGGAAGCAACTATATGAAACTGCGTGACATCGGAACAGCAGTTGGATTTGGTGTCACATACGATGCAGGCACGGACAGTGTGCATATTGACCCTACAACGCCTTACCGTGAATCCATCAAGAAGCAATCCTATGCGTCTGACCCAGAACAAACTCCACCGCAAGACGATTTCATGGGCTATGCGACAGACGAAGATGCAATTGATGCCATCTTCAAGCGCGCAGCAGAGGAAACCGCTAAGGCGCAGCAAAATTCTATGAATCAGCCAGATGCACAGTCTGAGGAAGATGCTGTACAGACTGTCTTTCGGCTGGTGAATGAAGCACGTGAAGCTGAGGGGCTTGCACCGCTCACTCTGGACGATAAATTGTGTGAAGCTGCACAGATTCGTGCACAGGAATTAGAAAACACATTATTTTCTCATATACGACCAGATGGTAGTAAATTTTCTACAGTGCTTGATGATATGAATATTACATGGAAAACTGTAGGTGAGAATGTTGCAGGTGGGCAGGATACCGCTCAAGAAGTCATGCAAGATTGGATGAACGGCTCACATAGAGAAAATATTTTGAATCCAAAATTTATCAGGATTGGTATCGCAAAATATCAAAATCAGCAGAATCAAGAAGAATGGGTTCAACTGTTTGTAGGATGAATCTCAGATAGAGTAAAAGGACGATTTTTATAATCGTCCTTTTTTCTATTCAAAAATCAAAAAGAAAGGAAGAATTGTATGCGAATCAAAGAAATGATGTACAGGGCAACAGCGGGTATCCTGACTGCTGTGACACTGATGTCTACTGTTCCAATGACAGCATCAGCCAAACGAATTGAAATTGGCAAAACGACTTCAGTCAACATCACACGGCACGAACCAAAACTCAATGTCCTGCACAAAACACCAGGGCAGTCCACCCTACCAAGTAGTCAATGGACATACAAGAGCAATGATGGTATCACAGGAGCGGCATACTGCGTCAACTGGGGACTGGGCGCACCGTCTCCGGCAAAAAAACTGCAAATCACTGGACGCTACAGCCGGAATCCCCAAACCATGGGAGCATTTGCAGCAGGGTATCCGCAGAGAACTCTGGAGGAGTTCAAAAAGCTGCATCCAACGGTTGAGGGAATCAATGATTTGACACAGCCGGAATACTCGTATGCAACACAGGTTGCAATTTGGGCAACCTGCGGACAGGTTTCCGTGCCAGGGACACAGTTTACAGCGGGACGTACAGACCTCGTTCCGCCCAAAGCAGATGCACGGGAAAAGCGTGTGTATCAGGCAATGGAAGCAATCCTCAAGGATTGTGCCCACTGGAACAAGCCTCTGTATGATGGTCTATATATTCACGCCGAAGAAAAAAAGCTGGGTAATTCCGTAAAAGTCCCAACACAAGAAGGTGACCATGGACTGGAGGAGGCAGCCAAAAAAGGAGTAGCCGGTATTAAGAAAGAAAATATTAACGGCACTGAATATTACACCCGTCAAATGTTTGCTTCCTCTGCAACCTCTACATTCCGTGGCGGATATTGCATTTACATCTACTCTCCAGATGCTCCCAAAGGCACCATTTTCACAGATACTGGAAATAAACCTTTGGAAACGGAATCTCGCTGGGGAACAACGATGTACAAAATCCCTACACCCAAAGATACGCCTACGGACTTGAATGCCAATGGAACAGCTTATATGGGAGCCTTCAAGGTATGTCTGCCAGTCAAAGATACTGCAAAAACAGGAGAAATCACATTAAAAGCTAATGCCATTGTAACCCTGTATAATCTGTACTTGGCGTATAACCCAGATAAATCCGAACAGAGCTATATCATTTCAGACCCGTCCTCGGATACCCGTGAAGCAGAAGGCTCTCTGAAATGGAATCGAAAGGATATAGGAATAAATGATAAAGCCAGTCTTGAGGTGGTCAAAGTAGATGGTACAGGCAATCCGCTGGAAGGTGTCGAATTCACACTGAAAGGCGATGGAGGTACTACCAAAACAGGCACCACAGATGACCAAGGAAAAGTAGAGTGGACAGGGCTTCCTGCCGATGAGAAGTATACACTGGAAGAAAGCAAAGCACCTCCAGGATACGCCATTGTGAATCCAGTCAATGTAACTCTTACAGCTGGACAGACAGAGCATGTAACCGTACAGAACAGCACCGGAAAAACTTTCAAAGTCAAGAAAATCGACACGCAAAACAGTTCCTCTTTGGAAGGAGCCGTATTCCAGTTTGAAAAAATCGACGGTGGATTCAAGACAACCGGAACCACAGGCTTTGATGGTATCATTTCTTTTACGGGTGGTGAACTCCCATTCGGAAGTTATCGCGTAACCGAAATCAATCCGCCGGAAGGCTACGAAAAGGACAACAGCGTTCAGACCGTAGAATGGACTGGTAAGGAAGACATTCTGCTTACCTTCAAGAACGTCCGCAAACCCACGATTGTTGTATCCAAAGTCGATGCAGACACAGGCGTGTCACTGCCTGGTGCTGTCTTTGATGTTTACAAAGATGGTAAGAAAATCACGACTGTAAAAACAGATGATTCCGGTGAAGCCCGTGTAACTGGTATCACAACAGAAGGTTATTACGAGTTCGTGGAAACCGTTGCACCAGATGGATATGTTTTGGATACCACAAAGCATGGTATCCACGTAGACCCCTATAACCCTGCAACAGACAAAGACCCCGTAATCATCATCAAAAACCGCAGCAATCCCAGCCTGAAAATCATTAAGGTTGACCAAGCGACCAACAAGAGATTGCCAAATGTCACATTTGAAGTCTATAAGGACGCAGACCTCATTGGCACCTACCAGACAGACGAAAACGGCGAAATCAACCTATTCGATTTGAAACCTGGCACATATCTCGTGAAAGAAGTTGCGTCAGATGATGACCATGTGGTAAACTCAACCCCGCAGCAAATCGAACTGAAAGAGGGGCAACAGGAAACACAAGTTTTGATTTTCTTAAATGCCCTGAAACCTGGTATGCACCTTATCAAAGTGGATGCCGAAACCATGAAGCCTTTGCCCAATGCCAAATTCAAAATATCCAAGGTTGGAGGCAGCTTCAGCAAAGAGTTTACGACAGACGAAAAAGGTGAAATCGACCTGTCCAAGCTGGAACCAGGCGCTTATGAAGTACAGGAAATCGCTGCGCCAGATGGATATCTCATTGACCATTCTATTCGTATCATTCAGCTAAATCCAGATGAAACCGCACAATTTGTTTTCACCAATACAAAGAAACCGGAACTGGAAATCGTCAAGCGTGACCCTGATAATGACAAGCCACTCGGAGGTGCATCATTCCGAATTGCGAAAATTGAAGATGGCAGCCACTACCTTGACCGTGTCACCGATGAGCAGGGTAAGATTCATATTTCCGACTTGGAGCCTGGTATCTATTCTGTTCAGGAAATGACACCACCTCCTGGTTATGTACTCAATGACTTGGAGTATCATGTGGAACTATTCCCTGGAAAAACATCTCAAGTCGTGATTCACAATTATAAAAAGCCAAATCTGAAAATTACCAAGCTGGACGCGATTACTGGCAAGCCGATCGCTGGTGTACAGTTCAAAATCAACAAGGTAGATGGCTCTACACTGACAACTGTCACAACTGGTGAAGATGGTACAGTCCTTTTGGAAGCACTTGACCCTGGTGTATATCAGGTAACTGAGGTATCTGTACCTGATGAATATCTGCTGGATAAAACGCCGCAGCTTATCACACTGTTCCCAAACGAGACAGGAGAAGTGGTATTCAAAAACTATCCCAAACCCAGTCTTACCATCGAAAAGCGAGACAGCATAACCAAAGATTTATTAACTGGTGCAAAATTCAAGATTACTTATGCAAGTAATGATACATTTACGGGCGAACTGAATGAACTTGGTATCTTCACAACAGACCAAAACGGACAAATTCTGATGGAGAAACTCAAAGACGGTTGGTATCGCGTAGAGGAAATCGAACCACCTGCTGGCTATGCAATGAAAGACCCTCATGTACAGCAAATCTATGTCGAAGCTGGACGTCCAAAGCTGCTCACCTTCGAGAACACTCCACTATCCGGCATTGTCATCAAAAAAATTGATGCAGATACAGGCAAACCGCTGGAGGGTGCCTGGTTCCGCGTACGGTTCCTTGGCGGCACATCAGGCACAGGCGGTACCATCATCGGTGAGTATGTAACCAGTGCAAACGGCACAGCAGTCATCACTGGACTGAAAGCTGGCACTTATGTCATCGAAGAAATCAGTGCACCAAATGGTTATGTCATCAATGACAGTGCCAAGACCGTCTATATCAGCGGAAAAGAGCAGGATGTCATCACGGTTGTCTTCGGCAATGATAAAATGGGCAGCTTACTCATTAAAAAAATTGACAGTGAGACAAAACAGCCGCTGTCTGATGTAGAATTTCTGGTAACGAATAGCGATGGCGGTGTAATCGGCAATGCAAATGGTAAGTATGTGACTGATTCCAGCGGTACGATTTTGATTGATAGCCTAGAACCTGGCATGACCGTAGTAGTCAAGGAAATCCGCACCAAGGACGGTTATATTCTGGACGATACACCACAGACCATTAAAATCAAAGCCAATGAAACCATGACACTGGAATTTCGGAATACAGCAAAGGGCTGCCTGACTATCACGAAGATTGACAGCGTGACCCGAAAGCCGATTGCTGGTGTCAAGTTTGAAATCAAAGGCTGTAATGGTTGTGCGTTCCCAGCTGGTGAATACATCACAGATGCCAACGGACAAATTAAACTTAAGAATGTGCCTGCTGGATGCTACTCCATTCTGGAAAAGGAAGCACCAGAAGGCTATATCTTGAGTGGACAACCACAGACCGTGAAGGTCAAAGGTGGTGACTGCGTATCTGTTACAATCGAAAATAAGCCGCTTGGTGGTTTGGTAATTAAGAAGATGGATGCCAAGACAAAAGAACCGCTGTCTGATGTAATTTTCAAGGTAACACAGGCAGATGGAAGTGTAGTTGGCACTGGTAATGGTGAGTATCGCACCGACGAAAATGGCTATATTTCTATTCCTGACCTAAAGCCAGGTAGCTATATTGTCAAGGAAGTTAAGGCAAAAGATGGTTATGTGCTGGATGATACACCCAAGACCATTGAGATCAAAGACCACAAGCTGTATACGCTGGAATTTTTCAACCAGCCACATGGTAACTTGATTATCGTCAAAAAGGATGCAGTCACAGGCAAACCGCTGGAGGGCGTAGAGTTTGAAGTCACCACATCAAGCGGCACCTTCGTTCCGAACGCAGGCGGGGAGATCTCCTCTAATGGTATCTATAAGACAGATTCGACTGGACAAATCAAAATCACAAACCTGAAGCCAGATACCTATGTTGTGAAAGAAATCAAAACCATACCAGGATACGTCCTGGACAGCACACCACAAACCGTAGTTGTCAATCCAAATGATACCCAGACGTTGACCTTTACCAATAAGCCATTAGGTGGACTCACAATCATTAAGATGGATGAGGACAGCGGCAAGCGTATTGAAGGTGTCACATTTGAGGTACGCAAGCAGAATGGTGAAATCATTGGAACATATGTGACAGACCAGAACGGCTTAATTCAACTTCCAGACTTGTCTGCCGGATGGTATGAAGTCACAGAGACAAAGGCTGCTAAGGGATATCTGGCACACACTACACCACAGCGTATAGAAGTAAAGGACGGAAGCGCAGCAGAACTGAAAATCACAAACAAGAAAGAATCTTCTATTCTGATTAAGAAAATTGACAGCGTGACCAAGAAAGGCATTGCAGGAGTCACTTTCTTAATTTCGGATGCAAATCAGAATCCGATTAAGCAAGTCACCACTGACCAGAACGGATACATTTATGTAGATGGCGGCTTAACAGATGGCAAGTATCTTATCCGTGAGATTCAGCCAGCAGACGGTTATATGCGCGATGATACCGTAAAAACCTTCTATATTGAAGCTGGCGCAACCAGTGAAATCGTATGGGAGAATACTTCTGTTGCAGCGCAGATCCAGATTACAAAGAAATCAGCAGATGACAATGCAATCAATGGCTTGCCTGCTGGTACATTGCTGGGGGGCGCAGTATTTGAGGTGTATGACAAAGCCAATAATGTTGTAGACACCATGACTACAAACGAACGCGGTATTGCAGCGTCCAAACCGCTGCCGCTGGGACGCTATACCGTGCGAGAGGTCAAAGCACCGAACTATTACGGCATCAATCCAAACACATTCACAGCAGACCTTGAATTTGAAGGACAGATTGTCCGTTTTGATGTGCTGGATGAATCGCAGTTCACAAACGTAAGTATCACAAAGCGCGGCTATCAGCAGGCAATGAGTGGGCAGGAAATCCGCTATGATTTTTCCAATATTGCCAACAATTCAACTGTCAACTTGAATAGCTTCTACTGGCGTGATACCCTGCCATATGTTGCAAGACTGCAAAAAATCGTCACAGGTACATACAATCAGCATTTGTCCTATAAAATCACTTACAAGACAAACCTGCGCGGTTATACAACACTGGCGGATAATCTGCTCACCAGCCGCAATTATGTGTTTGATGCTTCTCCAGTGGCACTTGGACTGGCTTCTAATGAGTATGTGACGGAAATCATGTTCTCCTTCGGCGTTGTACGTCCAGGATTTGCGAATGTGGAAATGCCGCAAATGTATTGCAGATTGCTGACAGGACTTGCAAACAATGCACAGTTTGTCAATCAGGCAGATGTAGGCGGTCTGAATGGAAAGCAATGGATTATGGCAACTGACCGCTGGGTCACAAGGGTATATAATCCAAAGCCGGCACCGAAGCTGCCACGCACGGGGTACTAATATGAAATGAAGAATGTACTTATATGGTTGCAACAAAGACGTACCACCCTTTTATGGGTGCTACTGTTCTTTCCAATCCTTTGGATTGCCATCATTGCAGCGCAATGTGCAGCAACCAGTCAAAACATATCTGAGTGGTTTCTGCTGTTTACAGATGCGCTGAATCACCCGTTTTTCCTGCGCTGGACAGCACAGACACCACAGTTTATTGCAGGTGCAGGTGTATTATATGGATTTGCCATTTCTTTGTACTACTCAGAAAAAGGCAACCGCCGTCCAGGTGAAGAACACGGCTCTGCAAAATGGGGTGTAGCAACACAAATCAATGCCAAATATCGCGAACGGAAATCACCACTGCAAAATATCATCTTGACGCAGTCTGTTTGGCTGGGACTGGATGGGCATAAACACCGTCGCAATCTGAACGTGCTTGTCGTGGGTAGCTCTGGTGCTGGTAAAACGAGATTTTATGCAAAGCCGAACCTACTGCAATGTAACTGTTCCTATATCATAGCTGACCCCAAAGGTGAACTACTTCGTGCAGTGGGAGGATTGCTGACGGAACAAGGCTATGATGTAAAAGTGCTGAATCTGGTGGAAATGCAGGAATCGGATGGATACAATCCGTTCCGCTATCTGAAATCAGACAGCGATGCAATCAAACTTATTACAAATTTAATTCGGAATACAACACCAAAAAACGCATCACAAAATGATCCATTTTGGGAGAAGTCCGAAACGGCTTTGCTCACAGCTTTTGTGTTGTACCTAATGCACGAAGCGCGAGAGGAGGATCAGAACTTTTCTACGGTTATGTATTTGATTGAAAATGCTGCAACCAAGGAAGAGGATGAAGAATACCAAAGCCCTGTTGATATGCTGTTTGAAGATTTAGAAAGCTATGACCCAAGCCATATCGCCGTCCGGTACTATAAGGTGTTTAAGCAAAGTGCAGGCAAAACAGCAAAGTCTATTCTAGTTTCAGCCGCAGTCAGACTTGCTGTTTTTAATTTGCCTGAGATCGCATACATCACAGACAATGATGATACGGATTTGGGTAGCCTTGGTGACCGCAAGCAAGCGATTTTTGCTGTTATACCAGACAATGATACTAGCTTCAACTTTCTGGTCGGTATGTTATATGCACAAGCGTTTCAAGCCTTGTATTATCGAGCAGACCACCACTACCAGGGCAGATTGCCTGTACATGTTCATGTCATCATGGATGAATTTGCGAATGTCGCATTACCTGATAATTTTGAACGTGTACTTGCAACAATGCGCAGCCGTGAGATTTCCGTGAGCATCATCATCCAAAATATGGCTCAACTTAAAGCCATGTTTAAGGATAGCTGGGAAAATATCACAGGCAACTGTGATACCTTGTTGTATCTTGGCGGAAATGAGCAATCTACACACAAATATATTTCTGAATTGCTCGGTAAGTCAACGATTGACACCAAAACACATGGACAGTCCAAGGGCAAAAACGGCTCATGGTCTACCAATTTCCAACAGGCTGGACGCGAACTCATGACACCTGATGAAGTGCGTCTATTAGATAACAATAATGCGTTACTCTTTGTACGTGGTGAACGTCCTATACAGGACAAAAAATATAATTTGCTACAACATACAAACATACGCAAAACAGAAGATGGTGGCAGTAAGCCGTATCACCACGAGACAATCACAACAGTAAAGTTTGCAAATGCAGATTTGGAACACGCTCCAGATGATAAAACAGACTGGGAGTTAATGGGATAGGAGACGATAAACATGAAAAAACAAAACCGAAAAGAAAAAAGACTTATGACCGAAACGGAACGCCACATCAGAGATTACTACTGGAGCATGGCGTGTGCAGTAGGAATGTGTCTGATCCTTGCACCATCTGCTTATGCAGCCGATCCTTTGGGTGCAATCAACAATTTATCTACTTTTATGTTTGCCGCCATTAAAGCAATTGGTTTGATCATCCTTGGGTGGGGCGTTGTGCAGCTGGGTCTATCCTTCCAAAGTCATGATGCAAGTCAGCGCTCCAATGGCATGCTCACTATCTTTGGTGGTGTCATCATTGCATTTGCCAAAGAGATTCTGGATCTGATTACGGGCGGCGCAGGCGCATAATGCAATATTTGACAACGATAGGCTTCTGTGATTCACAGAAGCCTATCACTTTTATGAAAGGAGTGTAACCTGATTGAACGATAACAATAACTGGATCATAGAGCAATTGAATAGCGCCCTTGGGACGTGGAGCGGCAATCTTGCAGAGGTATGGGCATTGGTCAGTCAATCTCCACAAGAATTTAAGGGTGGCACAATCTGGTCGGTTATAGTGGACATTCACAGTGCTTTGCAAGGTATTGCCTATGGTTTACTCATATTATTTTTTGCATTCAGCGTCTTTCGGCATACGGTAAATCTGCAAGAGTTACGCAGACCAGAAGCTGCACTCAGATTCTTCATTCGATTCGTTTTGACAAAAACACTGATTACTTACAGCATGGATTTCCTGAGTGCCATATTTTCTATTTGCAATGGTATCGTACAGACCGTTGCTATGAGCATGGGAGACATTACAGAAGTAAACGCGACCTTACCAGACGAAATTCAAAAGGCAATCCAAGGTGTTAACTTTCTGGAAAGTATCCCGCTTTGGATTGTATCCTTGTTAAGCAGTATCATTATTCTATTGCTGTCCATTATGTTGATTCTTACTGTGTATGGACGTTTCTTCAAGTTGTTTCTTTATACCGCCTTTGCACCTATCCCTTTATCTGCGTTTGCAGGAGAAGCAACTTCCCACACGGGAAAAGCCTTTCTCAAAAGCTATATTGGTGTGTGTTTGGAAGGCGCAGTGATCGTGTTGGCGTGTATCATCTATACCGCTTTCTTGCAAAGTGGTGCATCTGGATTTTTGCCACCGCCAGATCCAGAGAAGCCTGTAAGTGCAGTCATAATGGTTTGGTTGTATATGACAGAAGCAGGCTTTAATATGATTATTTTTATGGCACTGGTCAAGGGTGCGGATCGTGTTGTCAAGGAAATGATGGCACTGTAAGGAGGAGACAAAATAATGGAAGTACGAATGCCACCCAAAATCAGCAACTACAAGGAAAGTATTTTTCTGGGCTTATCTTATCGGCAGTTCTTTTGTTCAGCACTCTGTATTGGTGCTGCAACAGGTATTTATTTTCTAACACGCAATTATGTAGGAAAAGAGATTGCCAGCTGGATCTGTTTGTTCGGTGCATCTCCTTTCGCACTCATGGGATTTTTCAAATATAACAAGATGACAGCAGAACGCCTGTTTCTTGCAATGATATTGACATTGTTACGCGGTAAGAGACGTGTATACCGTGCACAAAACCTACTACAAGATACCAAATTAGAAATGGAAACCAGTACAGAAATGGAGGAATCATCGGAATGAAGCTGTTTTCAGAAGTCGGAAAACTGCATATACCGAGAAGTACGCAGCAATCTATTCCTATTCGCAAATTATATCCTGATGGTATCTGGAAAGTGGAGAATCTGTTCAGCCGTACATGGAGATTTTCAGACATTAACTACGCCGTAGGCAGTGAACTGGAAAAGCAGAGTATGATGGGACTGTACTGTAGCTTACTGAACAGCCTGCCAGCAGATGTCCTCACAAAAATCACCATCAACAACCGTTGTTTGAATCGACAGGAATTTCAACGAGCCGTGCTTATGCGCACTGCTGATGATGGACATGATGAATACCGTGCAGAATATAACCGTATGCTCATGGAAAAAGCCGAAGCCGGAAACCATATCATGCAAGAAAAATACGTTACAGTTTCCGCACCAGCAAAAAAATTGGAAGAAGCGACTGATATTTTCCATCGCGTTCACAACGATTTGAGCGTGAACTTTAGACGATTATCTTCAACCCTAACCGAACTTGACCACAGAGACCGACTGCAAATTTTACGGGATTTCTTTCGTATCCAAGATACATCACCCATTCGTGTAAACTTCAAAGAGCAGTTAGCTCGCGGACATGATATCCGAGACTGGATTTGTCCAGACACTATGAAAATTCACCATGACCATATTGATTTAGGGGATAAGGTTGCGCGTGTCCTCTTTCTCAAGAGCACAGGAACCGTGTTAGATGATGCACTCCTCTATCGGCTGACAAGTTTTACACGAAACCTCATGATTAGTATTGATATTCTGCCAATCCCAACGGAACAAGCAATTCGCAAGGTGCAAAATATGATTCTGGCGGTAGAAACAGATATCACACGTTGGCAACGCCGACAGAATGATAATTATAATTTCTCTGCACTCATTCCACCACATCTAGAAACGGCACGAAACAACGGTCGTGAGATGATGCAGGAACTTACGGAGAATGACCAGCGCATGTTCTTGTCACAGTTGACCCTAATTCATCTGGCAGATGACATCAATCAACTCAATCAGGATACAGATACCCTAATTGCGATTGGTAGAGAGTTTAACTGCGATTTTCGCACACTGTACTGGCAGCAGGAAGATGGAATGAATACTGCACTGCCATACGGACTGCGCAAAATTCACGCAATGGAAACCAATATCACCAAAGGTGTCGGAGCTTTTCTACCATTCGCAACGCAGGAAATCTATCACCAACAAGGAATTTACTATGGCAGCAATGCGATTTCACGTAATCCAATTCTATGTAACCGGAAAAACCTACTCAATGGTAACGGCCTCATTTTAGGTGTTTCTGGTTCTGGTAAATCGTTTGCAGCCAAAGAGGAGATTGCATCTATTGCGCTGGGAACAACCGATGATATCATCATCATAGACCCAGAATTTGAATATGCCCCACTCGCAGCCGCTTTGGGTGGAGAAGTAATCGAGATTTCGGCAAGTAGTATGCACCATATCAATGCAATGGATATGGTACAGGGATATGGTGATATCTCAAATCCGATTGCGTTCAAATCCGAATTTGTCATGTCTCTGTGCGACGAACTAAAAACGAATGGGCATATTACTGCAAATCAAAAATCCCTGATTGACCGCTGTGTAGAAAAAGTCTATCGCAAATACTTAAAAACTGACTATGCCGGAGAGCCACCTACACTTTCTGACCTATACACAGAACTGCTAAATCAAAAAGAAGCAGAAGCCCACGACCTTGCACTATCACTGGAACTATTTACAAAGGGCAGCCTCAATATCTTTGCACATCAAACTAATGTAGATATGAACCGAAGAATTATTGTATTCGATATTCATAATCTCGGAAAACAGCTAAAATCTGTTGGACTTCTGGTTACGCTTGATGCACTACTCAACAGAGTTATTCAAAATAGTCGGCTTGGAAAACGTACATGGCTGTATATTGACGAGATTTATTTATTTTTCTCGAACGAACTAAGTGCAAACTTCCTTTCAGAATCGTGGAAACGCTTCCGTAAATACGGCGCACTTGCAACGGGTTTGACACAAAATATTGAGGACTGCTTACATTCTCAGATGGCAAGAACGATGCTTGCCAACAGCGAATTTCTGCTGTTGCTCAACCAGTCAGCAACAGACCAGGCAGAACTGGCACGGCTCCTGCATATTTCGGACGAACAAATGCAGTATGTAACAGATGCACCTCGCGGACAAGGACTTATCAAAGTTGGGCAAAATCTTGTCCCTTTCACAAACAACTTCCCCAAAGATACGCAGCTCTATAAACTGATGACCACCAAACCGGAGGATCTATATGGAGAAGAAGAAAACACCTGATAAAAAAGAAATCAGGCAGTCAGGAAAGAAAGCGCAAAATCCTGCACAGCAGCTTGCCAAACAACGTCTGCAAAGAGATATGCAGAAGAAATTGTTGGACACACGAAAAAAAGCAAAGGAACAGGAGCAAGAGCAGGAACAATCCCCCGAAGCAGCTGCGACCACGAAAGTGGAAGAAGCTGTGAGCGAAAGTTTGGAACAACTTGCAGAAAGTATCTTCGCCACTTCTCGAAATCTGAAAAGTGCGAAAAAAGGCGAAAAAGCAAGTAGATCCGTACCAACACAGAAAACCAGAACTTCACACAACAGGAAAGCATCCTATCAGTCTCACTGCCGAACAGTGCCACAGCAATATTCTATGAAATCTGATCCGAGATTCCGGAAAGCACAAACACAAAACCCTGCCATGAAGCGATGGGTACATCAGCGTATGATACTGCAAAGGCAAAAAATGCGCATCCATACCAAGGTGAAAATGCAGACGTCTTTTGTCCACCATGCACAGCCTGAAACGACAGCAGAACAGATATTGCCACCTGGAAGACGCACAAGTAATATCACAACGCAGCTTCTAAAAGCCCCTATAAATTTGTATGCGCCCAACGCTGCATGGGCGCATACGATTATCCAGAAGAAACAAGCGGAATTCAGGCAAAAATATTGGATCTCAAAGACAAATCCGAAAAAAGAAATCCATAAGATAGAGCAAATTCAAAAAAATGTGCTGCATACAAAATGGTCAGCCCATACACCAATAGAACGCAGAAGTAAGGATCTGCCCTATATTACGCAAAAGCAACAGATATCTGCAGCTTCTTCAGCACCGCCATCTTTTCCATCAACATCAGGCGTAGATCACACATCCAAAATAAAGCAGCAGCTTACGGATGCGCCGATGAAAACACCGATGAAGACAGCTGGTGCGCCATCTGCTACCTATCGCTCTGCAAATCCGCCTGCGCCACAACAAAAACGCACACCACCCATACAGCAGCAAAAGTCATCTTCTGTCTATCAGAACAGGCAACAACAAGTTTTCGCTAGAAGCTGGCAGAACAAGCAAAAGCAGTACATGGTACAATCTAGGACGACCTATGCGCGTACAAATGTATGGCAAAAAGTCCAAATCATTGCAGAACAAGTGCGGCTTTCGGTTTCTCATATAGGGGTATGGATTGCTGCATTTGTTTTGCTGCTATTACTTCTGTTCTTTGGTTCCGTAAATGGCTTGGTTTCCTCACCTTTCGGTGTGTTCTTTTCATCCCTGGAAACTTCTCCAGAAGCACGTTCTGTCCGCGCTGCAATTACAGAAACCAATAATGAATATTTTAATCGACTGGACGATTTAATTCGGAATACACCTCATGACACATTGGTAATCAGGCAAATTCCTAAACAGCAGGCAAATGATACACAGATACATAACTGGGAGGAAATTCTGGCTGTATTTGCAGTTCATACAACTACTGATCCTCAGACGGCAACCGATGTTGTCAAGTTGGATGATAAGCGCATCCAGAAGCTGAAGGATATCTTCTGGCAAATGGTTTCAATCCAACATGATACACAGACAACTGGAACAGGTGATAACAAAAAGACAACGCTGACAATCACAATCATGATAAAATCCACGGAAGAAATGACGGATAAGCTGCATTTCTCCAAAGTGCAAAAGGGTGCGCTGGATGAACTCCTTGCCAATCGTGCGTGGCTTACAGAATTGATTGGACAAGCAACTGGTTCTGGTGGTGGACATGGTGGAGGAGAATACCAGGTTCCGCCCGAAGCACTGGCAGATGAGAAATTCAAAGCAATGATTACCGAGGCTGAAAAGTATTTGGGCTATCCTTATGTGTGGGGTGGTTCTTCGCCATCCACCAGCTTTGACTGTTCCGGCTTTGTATCTTGGGTCATCAATAAGTCTGGCGTTGGAAATGTTGGTAGGCAGACGGCACAAGGACTATATGACTTATGTACGCCCATCTCGAAAGCACAGGCAAAGCCTGGAGATTTGGTATTCTTCACAAAAACTTATAATAGTGCTGGACCTGTGAGCCACATTGGTATTTTCGTAGGCGATGGGAAAATGATTCATTGCGGCGATCCAATCCAATATACCAGCATTGAAACATCTTATTGGAAAAAACACTTTTATGGCTTTGGTAGAATTTGACAGAAAAAATCTCCGCGACCAGCGCGGCGAAACAGTCTACAAGGCGCGATTTGTGTGGGTGCTTGCCCTTCACGTCTGCACGGTCTATGCTACGGTGGCTGTCGTTGGCGTTTGGTGCGTCCCGTCTGTACGGGCGCGGCTTGCTGCGCACCTATGCTGTAAACGCGCTGAGCGCCCTCTCAGGGCAGCCGCTGGCGCTCTGCCCTCTCATCAGGTTTCATCTTCAATTATTATGAAGATTAAAAGAGGACGGCAACCGTCCTCTTTTTAATCTATTCAGATTTTCTTTTTGATTGACAATATCTCACTCAGAGGATATAATTAAAAACAAGAAAACGAATTAAAAAAAGTCGGCTGACTTCCCAATCAACCGACTTTCAGAATAGCAATCCGCCGTAAATGCTACCAACATCTATGAGCGGTAAGTCTAAAAAACACTTAGACTATACAGCGCCTGCTAAAAAATCTTTATATTATCGGTCAAAGATTAAATTAGCATTTACGGCGCATTGCTTTCTATTGATTTCATTATAGTAGAAAGCATAGTATATGTCAATACCGGAAACCGAAAACTTCTGTTTCGATTTTCGATAAAAGAGTCGTTAGACCGATTGCTGGTTTAACGACTCTTTCTATTTTCTCCGCACTTTTTGCATCGTATGAAATCCACATATTTAGAATCTATAACTATATTTTTAGAAACAAAATGTAATCTTGAATTGCTAGAAAGGAGACGTCAAATGGATATACCATATACACCTGTATCTAATCTCGTTTTACGAGACTCCATGCTTTCACTTGCCGCAAAAGGTTTATATACCATTTTGCGCAGCTATGCAGGATTGAAAGACTTTCGTTTGACAAAAAACCGTCTAAAATCTACTTTTTCCGGTAGTAGTTATCAGCTTAACCAGGCATGGAAAGAGTTAAAAGACGCGGGATATCTTCAGCATTTTTATAGCACCACAAAAAATGGAGAATTTATTCATGTTTATGACCTGCACAGAGAAAGACAGCTGGTTCCGGAAGTGATGACCTACGCTCCAAATCAGACCCGTTCTCATGGTGATTTGCGTTTTGTCGCTTGCGAATTTGAAACTGACTACACAAAAATTCCCAATGACATTGCACGGGACTCTAAATTTTCTCTCAAACTCAAAGGTCTTTATTCGGTACTTTCTTACTTATTCAAGATTCCGAACTTTCACTTTTCTCTTAGCAGCCTGGACGCTCTTTGTAAGGAGAAAGCAAAAGCATTGCAAACGGTCTGGACAAGCTTAAAGCTGTCTGGACTGTTCAAGCAGCACAGGCACCCTATAGGAGAGCACAATAAGTTTCACTATACATACGAACTGCTGATGGAGCCGAATAGCGAGCCATACTTTACCACTCATCGCGCAGATGGTACTATCACAAGCAGTCTATTTGCAGATCCACAAATGACATCGAATGAAAAATCAAGAGCAAAATTCAAAAATACACATATCATTTTCCCATCTCTGCGTGTAAATTCGGACAAGTCTACTCCGAGCATACCACGTATCCAGAGATACCCTATCAGTGCACAGGTAGATAGAGCACTATCAGCACTGTATCAGAACAAGCGTATGCGTTTACATGGGGATATAATCCCCTTAGAGGATAGACGAAAAGCAGTCGAATCTTTCACTCCAAAACTGCTGGAGCAGTTTGAACTTTCTTTCAAACTGCCAGCGCAAATTAAAAAGCCCATTCCCTATATCGCAGCAGCACTCTATCAATTCATCCAGAAATCACACGCATCCATATACTGTACGCCCGCTGATACACTAGACGATTCTGCGCCATTCACCGAAACGGAAATGGATTACATCATTCAAACTACCAAATACCGTGTGAAGAAAGCCATTGCAGCCGGCACTGAGCCGCATGCCAAGGATATAGAACTGACGAACGCTTATGCAGCACTGCAGGTAGCACGTATGTCCATGCAATCCACAAACTTTGAGCACCAGTTACAACAGCTGTTTCAATCGTGGAAAAACAGCTGATACACCGTCCTAAAATTCTGTTAGTATCCCAAATTTTTCCCCTTTTTCAGTTCCTAACCTCAATTCTAAGTTAAATTGTATTATTTTTAGGAATCATCTTTGTATAGTAGTTTTTTCCTTTTTTCCATCACCCTATTTTCGGGGGGTACACTGTTTTTCGCTTTATGGGAATAGGCACTTTGGTTTTTCGCTCGATGCAATAAGGCATCAAATAATAAAATTCTTCCTTAATAAAATTCTTAAATAAAATTCTCTGGTTCAGATTCTCGGAAGAAATCATTGAAAATTTGAGAAATTAAGAAATCTATACTATAATATTTCCAAGGAGGGATTTTTATGAGAAACGAACGTAGAATCACCATGACTTTGATTGAAAAATATATCATATATTTGGAAGAACAAGAAAAAAGTGATATGACTATAAAAAAATATACGCATGACTTGAAAATGTTATGCAAATACTTAAATGATGAGCCGATAACAAAACTCAAGCTAATTGCATGGAAAAAATATTTGAAAGAACACTATGCTCCTTCCAGCGTAAATTCGATATTAGCTGCACTAAATGGGTTGCTTGAATATTGTGGCTGGACAGACCTAAAAATCAAGCCACTAAAAATCCAGAAGAATTTGTTCGCACAAGAAGAAAAGGAACTTACCAAAATAGAGTACATGCGATTGGTACAGGCAGCTAATCAGGCAAAAAATGAGAGGCTTGCCTTAATTTTGCAAACAATTTGCGCAACAGGCATTCGTGTCTCTGAATTAAGGTTCATTACGGTCGAAGCAGTTCGAACAGGGAAAGCTATTGTACAATGCAAAGGGAAGATTCGGAGTGTCTTTTTGCCAAGAGACTTAAGACATGCGTTGCGTCAATATGCAAAAAAACAAAAACGACCCACTGGTTGTATTTTTGTCACGCGGACAGGGCAACCAGTAGACCGTTCTAATATTTGGCGAGATATGAAGAATTTATGCCAAGAAGCTGGAGTGTCACAATCTAAAGTATTTCCGCATAATCTTCGGCATCTTTTCGCCAGAATCTATTATTCAATTGAAAAAGATTTATCGAGACTTGCAGATATTCTGGGGCATGCAAATGTATCAACGACTCGAATTTATACGATGGAAAGCGGATATATACACCAACGACAAGTTGAAAAAATGGGATTAGTTTGTACCCCAAGGAATCTAAAAATCAACGCGATAACATAATTTTCATTATGTTGCGTGAGGTATGATGTATGGCTTGATTATAGCATAACAGTACTTAATTTAGCAATAAGTTTCTCGGTTAAATTTTAGCTATTATTTTTAGTGTTCAAAATGTATAATTAAATACACCAGAAAAAAACAAACTAAAATCAATAGTTGACGTTTTCATAGCAGCGTAATAAGACTGGTTAAAAAAATTTTTTTTCCAGTCTTGTTGCGCTGTTTTTTTTATTATAAAAGGAGTTGCTATGCAAAATCTCATGTTCAGTTTACAACATAATGAAAATTATGTTGTAAATGATGTATGTAGATGTACCTTGAAAACTTTACATCAGTATAGCAGGTACATTACTCCATGTGATAGCGACAAGGAATCACGCGATGAAGGTAGGAACTACAAGAGCGAGCAAAGACACTCCTTAACTTTAGAGGTGGTACTCTAAAGCGCGATGACAACATGGAGCGTTAAAGATACTTCCAGTTTTTGGCTTCCCGTGAGGGGGGAACCCTGTGGTGTTCCAGCGATGGGCATTGTGGAGTTATGCAGCTACCAAAGCGATCTACTATATTCCTATCGTCAGGGGAGTCGGGGACAAATATGACGACTTACGAATCCCCTCAACATATTTGAGGGGATTCTCAAGATTGTTTGAAATTTTTGTTGTAAACTAGCACTTTACGTCTGGAATTAGTTTTGATTAAAAATTAAAATTAACAAAGATAGGTATTGAATTTGTTTCAGTTACATGATACAATATATACATGGAAATGAAAGCAACATATCGACAGGAAAAGAATACTGTAATCTCCATGCTCACATATCACTTTGTTTTTTGTCCACGTTATAGGAGGAAAATTTTTGAGTTAAACGGTGTTGAATCTCGCTTTCGGGAGATTGTCCATCAAATTTGTGAACAAAATGACATTGAGATTTTGGAGCTGGAGTGCCACGCGGACCACTGCCATCTGATAGTAAATTGTCCATCTAAAATGTCTCCATCAGAAATCATGCGGACAATTAAATTTACTACAGGTGCACAGTTAAGGAAAGAGTTTTCTGAACTATCAAAGACTCAGAATCTCTGGACGCGCAGCTACTTTGTATGTACCATGAATAGCCCATCTAACCTGAAAGACACAATCCAAAACTACATCGAAATGCAGAAGAAAAGAGGCTAGTTATATGAAAACTGAAATTATTGTAATCGTAAACCAAAAAGGTGGCGTTGGTAAAACAACGACATGTGTAAATCTTGGTATCGGACTTGCACAATCTGGTAATCGTGTCTTACTGGTTGATGCAGACCCTCAAGGAAGTTTGTCAATCAGCTTAGGTTACTCTCAGCCGGACAAGTTGTCATTTACTTTGGCTGATGCAATGGCTACAGTAATGCAAGATATTCCATTAGAATCAGGAGAGGGGATTCTGCATCATGCAGAAGGGGTAGATTTGCTTCCTGCTAATATTACATTGTCCGGAATGGAAGTATCTCTGGTAAACGCCATGAGTAGAGAAACTATCTTGCGCCAATATTTGGATACGATACAAGATAGGTATGATTACATCGTGATTGATTGTCAGCCATCTCTAGGTATGCTGACTGTGAATGCTCTTGCTGCTGCAAGTAGAGTATTGATTCCTGTACAAGCAGAGTATCTTCCGGCAAAGGGACTGGAGCAGCTACTAGCAACGATAAAAAAAGTGCAGAGACAGATTAATCCTAAAATTCATATTGATGGTATCCTGTTGACAATGGTGGATAAACGCACAAACTTTGCAAAAGAAACTTCGATTTTGTTGAGAGAAACCTACGGAGATAAAATCAAGGTATTCACTTCAGAAATTCCTCATTCTGTCCGAGCAAAAGAAATCAGTGCAGAAGGCAAAAGTATATATGCCCATGACCCAAATGGCAAAGTTGCGGAAGCATACCGTGCTCTCACAGAGGAGGTCTTGCATCGTGAACAGTAAGATGAAAAGCAGTGCAAAAAAAATTGTATTGGCTGCGTATGATGACTTGTTTGCAGCGACAGAAGAAATAAGTACCAATGAGAATCATGAGCCAATACAAGAAATTTCCCTTTCGCAATTACATAGTTTCAAAGACCATCCGTTCAAGGTGCTCGATAACGAAGATATGACAAATTTGGTTGAGAGCATCAAGCAGTATGGTGTGCTGGTTCCAGTGATTGTACGACTTGACCCTGCTGGTGGATATGAGCTGATTGCAGGGCATCGAAGACACCATGCAAGCAAGCTGGCTGGATTGGAAACTATACCCGCACTTGTACGCAGCCTGGACGATGATGCAGCTACAATTATTATGGTTGACAGCAATCTACAGCGCGAAAGCCTACTTCCAAGTGAACGTGCCTTTGCTTATAAGATGAAACTTGAAGCAGTTAAGCATCAAGGAGCAAGAACAGATTTAACTTCCCGACAACTTGTCGGGAAGTTAGAAATGGCTGATATGGTCGGGGAAAAATCTGGAGATAGCGGACGGCAAGTGCAACGCTATATCCGTTTAACAGAACTGGTAAAACCAATTTTGGATATGGTCGATGAAAAGAAAATTGCACTAAACTCCGCTTATGAACTTTCATTTTTGAGCAAAGAGGAGCAATCCACTTTAATGGAAGTCATAAAGCGCGAACAGGTTATACCTTCTCTTTCTCAAGCTCAGCGAATAAAGAAGTTCAGTCAAGACGAAACATTGTCAGAAGTTGTGATATCGGCTATCCTATCCGAGACAAAAGCGGATAAAGCAGAAAAACTTACATTTAAGACAAACACATTAAAAAAATATTTTCCAGACAATTTTACTGTGCAGGATATGCAGGAAACGATAATTGCACTGCTGGAAAAATGGCAAGAAAGGAAGGATTCATTATGAGTGAAATTACTTACAGACAAGAGGGAGATGTTCTGCTGCCAAACATCGAATTGAGTGAAGAAGAAAATATTCCACTTGGAAAGTTTGGAATGTTGCGGAAAACATATCTGGAAAAGCATCGCCCGATTTTATACAATATATGGTTGTTTGATGGAACTCTCCACCAGAAACTATTAGAGGTTGACAGACAGGCAGAATCCTGGATGGAAGAAATGATGCCAAAACTGGCAAAAACAGCCGGAGCAACCGAAGAACTGAAAGCGAAAAATCAGATGAAGTGGGTAGGATTGATGAACGCTTGTAAGGCTCAGGTAGAGGAAATCATTCTGGCAGAGTTGGTATACAGTTAAATCATTGTCAACTTCCCGACAATTTGTCGGGAAGTTAGAATAGAAGCAGAGAATGTATTCATTACTACATTCTCTGTTTTTCTTTTGGAGGAAGAATTTTGAAACGTAACGAAACTATTTGCTGGAAATGTGACAAAGCATGCGGAAAATGTGCATGGTCAAAAGTTAACCCGAATCCAGTGAGTGGTTGGAAGGCAAAGCCAACTATGATACGAATTACAAATGAGCGCTATATTCAAAGTTACATAGTGACTTCCTGTCCACTCTTTTCCCCAGACCAAAGATGAATGTTATCAACTTCCCGACAAGTTGTCGGGAAGTTGGAAAGGGGACTAATTGGAGGAATGAAAAAATGGATAAAATAGATAAAGCGCTGGAACGCCTGAAATTGGCATCGGAAATGAGCCTGACATACTACGAACAACCACTTATTATTACAACATCAGGGGGAAAAGATTCGGACGTCTGCCTGCATTTGGCGCAAGCCGCTGGAATCCCCTACGAAGTTCAACACAATCACACAACGGTAGATGCGCCTGAAACAGTGTATCATGTGCGAGAAACCATGCGGAAACTCGAGGAAAATGGCGTAAAATGCACAATCAATACGCCAACGTACAAAGGTTCCCCTGTGACAATGTGGTCATTGATACCTCAGAAACTTATGCCGCCAACACGGCTGGTGAGGTATTGCTGTTCTGTTCTGAAAGAGCAGGGCGGGCATGGGCGTATGGTTACCACTGGCGTGAGATGGGCAGAATCGTCAAAACGTAAAAAAAACCGTGCAACATTTGAAAATATAAATCGTGACCCTGCAAAACGCATGTTATTGAATGATAACGATGATGCTCGACGACTCTTTGAAAACTGTAAAATCCAGGCTAGTCGAGTTTGCAATCCCATTATTGACTGGACAGATAACGATGTGTGGGAATACATAGAATCCGAGAAAATTCAGACAAACCCGCTGTACTATGAGGGATTTAGTCGTGTTGGGTGCATCGGCTGTCCAATGGCTAAACGCAACGCCCGCGAATTTGAGTACGCACGATATCCAACCTATCAAAAATCATACATCAGAGCCTTTGACCGAATGATTGCAGAGCGTAAAAACAGAGGGAGAGATTGTGTCTGGCAGACTGGCATTGATGTATTTCACTGGTGGATGGAGGACGGAGTGCTGCCGGGGCAAATGGAGTTTGAAGGATTTTGAATTAAAATTGTCAACTTCCCGACAACTTGTCGGGAAGTTGGAAAGGGAACTAATTGGAGGAATGAAAAAATGGATAAAGAAAAATGTAATCAATGCAGCACTTGCATCAATGAGAAGTTGGTGGAAAAGAGGAATCGACAAATTTTAGAATTGCTGAAAGGAATTAAAGAGTTACAAAATGCAAATCAAGAACTTTTGCTGGCACTTAAAAATTTGATAGAACTGAATCCAGAACTTGGACAAAGTTTAGAAAGCAAAATACAGGAGTGAAATGTATATGTCTCAGACAGAGTTCGAATGGAAGGTGCAGAAAATGCAGCTACTACAGCTGATTGAAAGTCAAAAAAAGCAGATTAGTCGAGAAACGGCACTTGAATGCAAGCTTTTAGCTGTCTATGAAGAAGAAGAACAACTATTAAAGCAAATGCAGGATTCTAACGAGAATTTACTATATCAAATCGCGAAAATTGTTCAGCAGAATATGATGCAGCTATGATGAAACAGAACCCATCAGAAGAATCGTGTAAAGTTGTTAGACAACGATGAACAAAAGACACAACTTCTAGCAATGATAGAAGAAATTTCGTCAGAAAATAAAAAATGGTTAGAGGGGGATAAATGTGAACAGAGTGAATAAAACAACACACTATGCTGCAATGGCAGAGGAAGCAATTCATGAAGTCGTTCAGAATCAAGATACATGGAAAAACTTCCTACGAACAGCAGCAAGCTTTTACAAGTATCCATTTCTCGAGCAAGTCATGATTCACAAGCAAAGACCCAACGCGACAGCTTGTGCAGATTATAACTTCTGGAATAACCGCTGGAATCGTTCTATTCGGGCTGGGTCAAAAGGCATTGGCTTAGTCAGCTATGAAAATAATAAGCCCAAATTGCGCTATGTTTTTGACGTTGCTGATACAAGAGAACGTGAATACTCACGTCCTGTGCAGATATGGTCAATGAAGCCGGAACATGAACGTCCGATACAGGCTGAATTAGCAAAACTATATGATGTATCTCCGGAAAAGCTGGAGATGCAGTTTGAGCAAATTGCTCAAAAGTTGGCATCGGACTATTGGGAGATACATTCATCGGATATTAAGAATATAGTTCCGGATTCTCTGTTGGAAGAATATGACAATGAAAATCTAAAAATACAATTTCAACAAGCTGTATCTGTTAGCGTCACATATACGCTTATGATACGTTGTGGAGTAAATACAGATACGTATTTTGAATCCAGCGATTTTAGTCCGGTGTTTAATTTTAACACTTCAGGAGCCATCAAAACTTTAGGTACAGTAGTAGGAAATATTAGTGAACGAGTTCTGAGACAAATTGAAAATGGTGTTAAACGATATCAGAGAGATATCAGCCGGAATGAGCAAAAAACTGAAAACCAAATACCATTCGAAGTAAGTAGACCGGAGGATAGACGTCTGCAAAGTCCCAGTAAAGCAGATTATTCTATCGGGACTGATTCGCAGTTGAGTTTCACAGAAGCAGAGAGTGTAATGGATACATCCTCTGCTTTTCCTATATCCCAAAGCGACATTAATCAGTTTTTACGTTGGGGTGGTAATACAAACCATCACCGAGAATGTATCATTTCTGCTTTTGAAAAACAAAAATCAGTTAAAGAAATTGCTGATTATCTGCAAATTCTCTATCATGGTGGAAACGGTTTAATTACTGAACATGGCAATATTTCTGCATGGTATGCCGAAGATGGTATCCATCTTGCTCATGGAAACAGTGCTCGTTATGAATTGTCTGCACAAGTTATTTCATGGGAAGATGCTGCCAAACGCATCGCAGAGTTACTGCATGCTGGAGAGTTTGCTACCCATACAGAACTTGCTAGGGCTGCTGATTATGAGCGAACACAAGTTGCAGAAAAAATTTGGTATCTTTATCGTGATTTAAGCGATGAGGGAAAAGAAGCAGGGTATCTGCAAATTCTCGCCAATATTCATACTCGTGCATTTCCTGAGGAAACGCAGGAACTTGCTAAGCAACTGGAAAATCCTCTGTTCCGTGATAGACTTGCCACAGAATATCAGCAATTTTTATCTGCTTATCAGGAGAACAGAGGAATTTTACATTTTCACTATCACAAGACAGCACAAATTGCTGAGAATATAACTGATTTGAATCTTCCTCGCCACCAGTTTACAACCAATATGGAAACACTTCCAAAAGTGCAGCAGTTTATCACAGAAGATGAAATTAACGATGCCTTGTCTCATGGTGGTGATGTGTGGGATAGCAATAACAGGATATATACATTCTTATCGGAAGACCATACTATACAAGAACAAGAGGAGTTCTTGAAAAATGAATATGGTACTGGTGGTCACTCACACGCTCTTTCGGGTGCAGCCGGGAGTGAAGAATCACATGATAGCAAAGGCATCGTATATAAGAAATCGAATTGTCCTGATGTGCATCTTACATGGAAAATGGCAACCAAACGCATTACTGACCTTATTCACCAGAAACGGTATTCAATCACAGAAAAACAGGCAGGAGACATTACCACTCCACAAGACCAGCCGACTTCATCTTTGAATGAAAATCTAGTATCTATCCCAGTAGATAATGAGACCGTTCCCCCTATTGCTGAGGCGCAAAAAGCAACTGATGAAGAATATAAGGCAAACATCAGAAGAAATGCTGAAAACTTCCACATCGTTGATACCAATTTAGGGGAAGGTGGTGCGAAAGCAAAGTTTCAAGCGAACTTACATGCCATTAAGCTGTTAAAAGAGTTGGAATCATCTGACAGACAAGCCATACCTGAACAACAGGAAGTGCTTGCAAAGTACGTTGGCTGGGGCGGTCTTTCTGGTGCCTTTGACTCAGATAAGCCTGCATGGAGCAAGGAGTATCAAGACCTGAAAGAAGTGTTAACTCCTGCGGAGTATGATGCAGCCAGAGCCAGTACACTGAATGCCCACTATACCAGTCCAACGGTTATCAAAGCAATTTACAAAGCTGTAGGAAATATGGGATTTGAGACGGGCAAGATTTTGGAACCGTCCTGCGGTGTTGGAAACTTCTTCGGGATGTTACCGGAGGAAATGCAAAGCAGCCGGTTATATGGTGTAGAGATAGATTCTATCAGCGGACGAATTGCCAAGCAGCTTTATCCGAAAGCAAACATCACAGTTGCAGGCTTCGAAAGCACCAACAGAAATGACTTCTTTGACCTTGCTATTGGAAATGTTCCTTTCGGCAATTATAAGGTTGCTGATAAGCCTTATGACAAACTTGGATTTTCCATTCACAATTACTTTTTTGCGAAAACCATTGACCAAGTTCGCCCTGGCGGTATCATTGCATTTGTCACCAGCCGTTTTACAATGGATTCCAAAAATGCAGATGCTCGAACGTATATTGCACAGAGAGCAGAACTCCTTGGTGCCGTCCGGTTGCCTAACAACGCTTTCAAAAAGAATGCTGGAGCTAAAGTCGTTTCTGATATCATCTTTCTGCAAAAGCGAGAACAGCCAACTGATATCGTTCCAGATTGGGTCTACTTGAGTACAACACCAGATGGTTATACGATGAACAGCTACTTTGTAGATCACCCTGAAATGATTTTAGGTGAACTTGCTATGGAAAGCACACAATATGGCAAAGATGATCTCACAGTACGTCCTCGCGAGAATGTGGAGTTGGCTGAGCAGTTGAAAGAAGCGATCACACATATTCGTGGGTCTTACCAAGAAATTGACTTAACGGAAAAACTGGAGGAAACACACCGAGAAAGAAAAATTGCAGTCTCTCCTGAAGTGAAGAACTACTCCTACACTATGGTAGACGGAGAAGTCTATTATCGCGAAAATAATGAGATGATACTTCAAGAAGTCAATCCCACCACGAAAGAGCGCATCAAAGGTATGGTTGCATTGCGTGATTGCACGAGAAAACTGATTGCATATCAAATTGAAGATTATGCAGAACAGTCAATTCAGGAAGTGCAGCAGCAACTAAATCAGTTATATGATTCTTTTGTCAGTCAGTATGGACGGATTGGTTCTCATGCAAACAATTCCGCATTTCGTATAGATAATTCTTATTATCTTCTGACTTCTTTGGAGGTTACAGATAGTGAGGGTAATTTTGTACGAAAAGCGGATATGTTCACCAAACGCACGATAAAGCAAAAGCAGATCGTGACAAGTGTGGATACTGCATCAGAAGCACTTGTGCTATCCCTTTCAGAAAAAGCCAGAGTAGATATTCCATATATGACTGACCTAACTGGAAAAAATGAGGAGACACTGGTTTCTGAACTACGCGGCGTCATCTTCCGTCTGCCATCTTCGATGAATGAGGAAGTGGTATATGTCACAGCAGATGAATACCTTTCGGGAAATGTCAGGGAGAAGCTGAGAGAAGCAAAACAAGCGGCTGCCACAGACCAGGCATATGGGGAAAATGTGTCTGCACTGGAGGCGATACAGCCAGTAGATCTGACACCAGGTGAAATTTCTGTACGATTAGGTGCTACGTGGATTCCACCAAAAGATATCAGAGCATTTATATTTGAACTGTTTGATACGCCAGGTTATGTAAGATGGGATATCAAGGTACATTATTCTAAGATAACAGGTGCATGGAACATTGAAGGAAAATCTAAAGACCGAAGTAGTATAAAAGCACGCAGTACCTATGGTACACTTCGCATCAACGGATACAAAATCGTTGAAGATACGCTGAATTTGAAAGATGTACGAATCTTTGATTATGTTGCGGACGAAGACGGACGTAGAGTAGCAGTGCTCAACAAACAAGAAACTGCCATTGCACAGGCAAAGCAGGAACTTATCAAGCAAGCATTTGTGGATTGGATCTGGAAAGATGCAGAGCGTCGTGAGCGACTTTGCACACAATATAACGAGCAATATAATTCTGTGCGTCCTCGCCAGTATGATGGCAGTCATCTGAATTTTGTGGGAATCAATCCCGAAATCACATTGCGACAACATCAGGTCAATGCGATTGCACACATCATTTATGGAGGCAATACACTGCTTGCACACGTGGTGGGCGCTGGAAAAACGTTCGAGATTGTCGCGGCAGCGCAAGAAAGTAAACGTCTTGGCTTATGTCAAAAATCTATGATTGCTGTTCCCAATCATTTAACGGAACAATGGGCAAGTGAGTACCTACAACTATATCCCTCTGCAAATATCCTTGTTGTCACAAAAAAAGACTTTGAACCAAAGAATCGTAAGAAGTTTTGTGCGCGTATTGCAGCGAGTGATATTGATGCAGTCATCATTGGGCACTCTCAACTAGAAAAGATCCCCATGTCGGTTGAAAGGCAAAAGCGTATTTTAGAGGAACAAATGGAAGAAGTCGTCAGTGGTATTGCAGACCTGAAGGCGAATGATGGAGAAAGATTTTCCATTAAGCAGATGGAACGTACCAGAAAAGCGTTGGAAACAAAATTGAAGCAGTTAAACGACCAAAGTCGAAAAGACGACGTTGTTACGTTTGAGGAGTTGGGGGTTGACCGCTTATTTGTAGATGAAGCACATAGTTTTAAGAACTTGGCAGCTTATACAAAGATGAGAAATGTATCTGGAATCAGTCAGACGGAAGCGCAGAAATCCAGTGACCTTTACATGAAATGTCGCTATCTTGATGAACTGACAGGAGGACGAGGTGTTATATTTGCGACAGGCACACCGATTTCTAACTCTATGGTAGAACTGTATACCATGCAAAAGTATTTACAACATGACTTATTAAAAGAAAAAGAGTTGCTGCACTTTGACGCATGGGCATCTACATTTGGAGAAACAGTGACCGCGATGGAACTTGCTCCAGAAGGCACTGGATACCGAGCAAAGACCCGATTTGCGCGATTTTACAATCTGCCAGAACTGATGACGATGTTCCAAGAAGCAGCAGATATTCAAACAGCAGATATGCTGAATCTTCCTGTACCCAAAGCCAATTATCATAATATTGTACTCAAGCCATCAGAGCATCAGAAAGAAGTTGTAGAAAGTTTTGCAGAGCGTGCTGAGAGCGTCCGGAACAAGCAAGTGGACAGTAGCGTAGACAATATGCTGCTTATCACAAATGATGGACGTAAGCTAGCTCTGGATCAGCGTCTACTAAATCCAATGCTTCCGGACAGTGAAACGGGTAAGGTGAGTGCCTGTGCGGATCAAGTTTTCGATATCTGGAAGCAGACGGCTGAACAGAGATCTACGCAAATGGTATTTTGTGACTTGTCAATACCTAAGAAAGATGGCGGTTTTAACGTATACGATGACCTGCGGGACAAGCTGATCGCGAAAGGGATTCCTGCAAAAGATATTGCCTATATCCATGATGCCAATACTGAAGCACAGAAGAAAGAACTGTTTGGTAAGGTCAATTCTGGAGAAGTGCGAATCTTAATTGGCAGTACACAAAAGATGGGAGCCGGCACGAACTGTCAGAAGCAGCTTATCGCATTGCATCATTTGGATTGTCCCTGGCGTCCAGCCGACTTGCAGCAGCGCGAGGGGCGTATCATTCGGCAGGGCAATGAAAATGATGAGGTGGATATCTACACCTACTTAACGGAAAATACATTTGATAGCTATCTTTATCAGTTGGTAGAAAGTAAGCAGAAGTTTATTGGTCAAATTATGACTAGTAAATCTCCGGTGCGCTCTGCGGAAGATATCGATGAAGCGGCATTATCCTATGCTGAGATCAAAGCACTTTGTACTGGCAATCCCCATATCAAAGAAAAAATGGATCTCGATGTTGAAGTGCAGCGGCTTAAACTTTTAAAGTCAAATTATCTCACTCAAAAGTACGGACTGGAGGATCAGATCGCCAAAGTCTATCCACAGAATATTGCGGCACTTGAGCAACGCTGCAATGGATACCAAAGCGATATCGCCGTTGCAGATGGATACAAAAATATAGATTTTTCGATTGAAATCAATGGACAGATTTATGAGGAGAAAAAGGTAGCAGGAGTTGAAATCCTTAGTATATGTAAGACCTTAAAAAGCCATGAGCCGATTCCGTTGGGGACGTATCATGGCTTTTCGCTTACCCTGTCTTTTGATGCAATGAATCATGAATTTGTAATTGTAATGCAGAACAGTCTGAGACATCCTGTACGCTTGGGTGATGATCCGTATGGAACGATTCAGAGAATGGACAATGTTCTCAACAGCCTTCCAGCGCGTCTGGAAGGCTGCAAGGATCAGCTGACAGAAACCAGAAAGCAGCTTGCCATTGCACAAGAGGAAGTACAGAAGCCATTTGCACAAGAAGAAGAATTGACAACCAAATCTGCAAGACTTGCAGAACTGGATGCACTGCTCAATATGGAGGAAACCAGGGGGCAGAAAAAGACTGAGCGAATAAAGGAAGGCGATGAGGTTATGCGCTGAACAATTCAATAAATTATTCTCAACAGCGTATAAATATGCAAAAGAAAGGAGTGTACAGTATGCCGTATTATTCTGAAAAAGAAATTGAGCAGGCACGTAGCGTGGATTTATTGAGCTACCTACAAAGATATGAACCTGATGAACTGGTTCCATTATCGGCTGGTGTGTACTGCACAAAGACACACGATTCCCTAAAAATTTCCAATGGGAAATGGTACTGGTGGAGTAGACGGATCGGTGGACAAAGTGCATTGGACTATTTGATGAAAGTGCGGGATCTAACGCTGCCACAGGCTGTTGAAATGATTATTGGAGATGGCAAGCCGTTTATCCCAGTACAGACTACCCCTCCACCGCCATCGCAAAAAGCACACAAGCAACCATTCACTCTCCCACCCAGATACATAAATGACAGGCGTGTATTTGCATACTTGCGTAGCAGAGGGATTGATGCACATATCATCAATTATTGCATAAAACATGGATTACTTTATGAAGATTCACATAAGCATAATGCTGTTTTTGTAGGATACAACATGGAGAAACAGCCTTGCTATGGATTCATGCGCAGCACATTATCTCAATCTACTTTTATGAGAGAGGTAATCGGAAGTGATAAGAAATATAGTTTTTGCTTTCCAGCAAGAAAGCCAGATGCAAAAACTGTATGTATTTTTGAAAGTGCTATTGATGCACTTTCTTATGCTACAATTCAGATGATTTGCAATTTGGATTTTAGAGATTGCTATCTATTGTCTCTTGGCGGTGTGTCGCAGCACCGTCAAGCAGATGGGCAAGAACAACTACCGATTGCACTAGATACGTTCCTACATAACCACCCAGGCATACAGCAAATTAAATTATGCTTGGATACAGATGCCGCCGGACTGGGAGCCTGCACTGCAATTGAACAGGCTGTACCGCCGGACAAGCTGGTTGTAAGAGACCTACCGAAAGAAGTCTGGAAGGACTACAATGAAATGCTATGTGCAATCCAAAATATTGCACCACCTCAGACGCGAAAAAGTAAAGGTGGTGAGGCGAGGTGACGCACAGGTCAATGTTTTTTTATCGGCTTAGTCTGCCATCGCGGGCACCGCCCGTGATGCAGTTGCAAGCATAGCATTTGTACGTACAACGCACAAATACAGCTTGTTAGGGGATGCCCCTAAGACCCCGATAAAGGAGAGTATCATATGCGTTCTGGGCAGATAAAAATCAATTTGTATCTATCACATACAGCATATCTTCATCTGAAGGAACAAGCCGCAAATGCAGGTATCTCTATGTCAGCACTGATCCGCCAGCTGGTAGCTGGTTGTGAGGTCAAGCCAAAGCCATCAGAGGAACAGGTTGCTATTTTGAAGCAGATTTCCGGTATTGCCCGAAATATAAATCAGATCGCATTTTTGGCAAACAGCACACACCAGGTATCACACGAAGATATCCAAAAGCTGCAAGCTATGCAGTCAGATATCTGGCAGTTAGTGAAACGGCTTTGACACTCCCCATGCCTAAAGGCAGGGGATTCTCAGTTCAGCGACTGTTGCCT
>OGUD01000415.1_pt1 | contig 37222 bp, 29 predicted proteins | sample 1573671 | NCBI WGS metagenome assembly OGUD01 (sample SAMEA2582065, study PRJEB24529) | metagenome | biome: Human gut stool | place: China | collected 2011 | reverse complement strand
TGCTGGAACGCTGCAACAATCAGTACGGCAAAATGTGGGAGTGCCCGGACTTCTTTCCGCTGGACGGCAAGCAGGTCCTGATGCTGGGGCCCATGGAGATGCTGCCCAAGGGCGAGTTCCACAACGGTCACAACGTGATTGCCTTCATCGGCAGCTACGACCAAGCCACCCACACCTTCACCAAGGAAAATGTGCAGCTGATGGACGGCGGCATCGACTTCTACGCCACCCAGACCACCCTTGCCCCGGATGGCCGCCGGATCATGACGGCATGGCTGCAGACCTGGTCGGACACCGAGGATAAGCCCCAGGGCTGCAAGTGGTTCGGGCAGACCATCTGCCCCCGGGAGCTGCATATCAAGGATGGGCGCATTCTTCAGACCCCCGTGCGGGAGCTGGATGCCGTCCACGGCAAGCGCACCTTCCACGAAAATGTGACGGTGCAAAGCGAAACTCCTCTGGAAGGCATCAAGGGCCGTGTGGCGGACCTGACCATCATGGTGCAGCCCGGCGAATACCGCTCCTTCACCCTGAAGCTGGCCGCCGATGCAGATCATCACACCAGCCTGACCTACGATCCCTACACCTCGCAGCTTACGCTGGATCGCAGCTATGCCGGTTCCCGTGCCGACATCGTTCACCGCCGCAGCTGCAAGGTCCGCAGCCAGAACGGTGCGCTCAAGCTCCGCATCCTGCTGGATAAGAACAGCATCGAAGTTTTCGCCAACGATGGCGAGCAGACCATGACCGCATGGATCTACACGCCCCAGTCTGCCGATGGCATCACCTTTGCTGCCGATGGCAAAGCAACTGTTACGGTGGAACAGTTTGAGCTGAATCTGTAACCTGATATTCCCTTCATTTCTCCTTCATTGAATACAGCCCCGCTTTGGCTTCTTCTTCACCAAAGCGGGGCTGTGTTTTTGTATGGGTTCTATGCGTTCTGCCCCGTTCCGGGGGCTTTTTTGTGTCTAGGAGGCAGCGTTTTCTGAAAACGCAGCCAAACTGCAAAAAAAGTTACAATTTTCTCATCAAAAAAGGCGGTTTCCCATTGACAGCCTTGTTATAATAGGAGTGTAAGATTTTTGAGCCAGCACTCTGCGGCTCTGATTGCTGAACGGCCCTTGCGGGCTTTTGGAAAAAGAAAGAGGCATACAGCATTATGACGAATATCGATATTTTCTCCGGCTTCCTTGGTGCCGGCAAGACGACTCTGATCAAGAAGCTCATCAAGGAATCCTTTGCGGGCCAGAAGGTGGTCCTGATCGAGAACGAGTTTGGTGAGATCGGCATCGACGGCGGCTTCCTGAAGGAGTCCGGCATCCAGATCAACGAGCTGAACGCAGGCTGCATCTGCTGCTCTCTGGTGGGCGATTTCCGTGCCGCTCTGCAGCAGGTGGTGGAGCAGTACCACCCCGACCGCATCGTCATTGAGCCCTCCGGTGTGGGCAAGCTGAGCGATGTTACCCGCGCTGTGGAGGGTGTGGCTGAGCATCTGGATGTGAAGCTGAACAGCTTTGTCACCGTGGCCGATGTCAACAAGGTCAAGATGTATATGAAGAACTTCGGTGAGTTCTATGATGATCAGATCAGCCACGCAAGCTGCATCATCCTGAGCCGCACCCAGACCGCCAGCGAGGAGAAGATCGCTGCTGCGGTCGCCATGCTGCGCGAGAAGAACCCCACCGCTACCATCGTGACCACCGCATGGGATTCCCTGACCGGTGAGCAGATCCTGAAGGCCATGTCCTCCAAGGACGATTTCAAGGCGGAGCTGATCGCCATGGCTGCCAAGGCCAATGAGGAGCACGCCGAGGAGGACGAGGAAGAAGAGCACGAGCATCATCACCATCATTACGATGAGAACGGTGTGTGCAGCTGCGGCCATCACCACCATGATCACGATGACGATGATGACGATGATGAGGACGAGCATCACCACGACCACGAAGAGGATGACCACGAGGACCACTGCTGCCACCACCATCACGACCACGACCATGAGGATGACGATGACCATGATGAGCATGAGCATCATCACCACGATGAGGACGGCCACTGCTGCTGCGGCCATCACCACCACCATCACCACGATCACGATGCCGATGAGGTGTTCACCAGCTGGGGTGTCGAGACGGCCAAGAAGTTCAGCAAGGCAGACATCGAGCATGCACTGACCGAGCTGGACGGCGGCAAGTACGGCATGATCCTGCGCTCCAAGGGCATCGTGGACGGCGGTGCCGACGGCTGGCTGGAGTTCGATTACGTCCCCGGCGAGTGGGAAGTGCGTCAGCGCGGTGCCGACGTGGGCGGCAAGCTGGTCGTCATCGGCTCCAAGCTGGACGAAAAGGCCATTGCCGCACTGTTTGGCTGCTGAGCTGCAAGTTGTGTAAGGAGAAAAACCGATTATGGCAAACGAGATCCCGGTTTACCTGTTTGTGGGCTTCCTCGAAAGCGGCAAGACCAAGTTCATTCAGGAGACCTTTGAAGACCCCAATTTCGACTCCGGCGACAAGACCCTGCTGCTGGTCTGCGAAGAGGGCGAGGAAGAATATAACGAGAAGAAGTTCGCCTTCCCCGGCGTGACCCTGAAGGTCCTCGAGGATAAGGCGGAGCTGAACCCCCAGAATCTGGCCAGGCTCGAAAAAGAATCCGGTGCAGGCCGTGTGGTCATTGAGTACAACGGCATGTGGCTGCTGCAGGATCTGGCCAACAACCTGCCCGAAAACTGGATCGTCTACCAGTGCATCGCCACGGCTGACGGCACCACGGCCCTGACCTACGCCCGCGACAACTCCATGCGCTCTCTGCTGCTGGACAAGATCGCCCGCAGTGAGCTGATCGTGTTCAACCGCGCCGAGGCCGTGAACAACGATGCCGCCCGTCAGGAGCTGCACAAGCTGGTGCGTCAGGCCTCCCGCAAGTGCGATATCGCCTATGAGTTCGCCGACGGCAGCGTGGCATACGATGACATCCCTGACCCGCTGCCCTTCGATCTGAACGCCCCGATCGTTGAGATCGGCGAGGACGATTTCGGCATCTGGTATATGGACTGCCAGGACGAGCCCCAGAAGTATGTGGGCAAGACCGTCCGGTTCCTGGCGCAGGTCTGCCAGACCAACCGCGCGGGCAAAAACAGCTTTGTGCCCGGCCGTTTTGCAATGACCTGCTGTGTGCAGGATATCCAGTTCGTGGGCTTCCCCTGCAGCTATGATGGCTACAAGGCACTGGAGCAGCGCGCCTGGGTCACTGTGACCGCCAAGGTCAATTACAAGTTCCACAACATCTACCGCGGCAAGGGCCCGGTGCTGACCGCCATTTCGGTGGAGCCCGCCGAAAAGCCGCAGAACGATGTCGTAACATTCTCTTAATCCTATCTTATACAGGGAGGACTTCACCATGAAAACTCTGTTCCGTGTTCTGGGTGCCGTTGCCGCTGTGGCTGTTACCGGTGCCGCCATCGTCGTGCTGGACAAAGTTCTGAACGACAAGGACCCGCTCCACGTCGAAAACGTGGAGTTCCCCGAGGAAGCTGAAAAGGACCCCGCCGAGGCCGAAAAGACTGCCGAAGCCTACGCCGAGGCCAAGGAGACCACTCCCGGTGACGCATGGCCCCCTGCCTTTGAAAAGGCTCCTGCCGAGCCCGAGACTGCTCCTGCAGCCCCGGTGGTGGAAGCTGCCCGGGCAGAGGAGCCTGCCGAGGAAAAGCCTGCGGCAGAGGGGACGACCGTGAATCCTGTGGAGGCAGGCCCTGCCGTTGCCCCCAAGGATGAGAACGGCAAGTTCGATACCACTAAGATCGCGGAGGCCAGCGATTTCACCGGCATCGAAGAGGAATCCGGCTGCAAGAGCTGAGCAAAGCAATAAAAGGACGCTGTGCCGCAGGGCACAGCGTCCTTTTTCTGTCTGGGTCATTTCCGCAGGGCTTTGGCGGCTTCGGTGCCCGCCACTGCACCCTCGTACACAGCCTTGGCGACCTGCAGCAGCCCGCCGGTGCAGTCTCCGGCGGCGTACAGGCCGGGCAGGGAGGTCTGCATGTGGTCATCCACCACGATCCGGCTGCCGTTCACCTCAGCCCCCAGCTTGCGGGCCAGGGCGGTGCTGCCCGCCACGCCCAGCGCCACGAACACGCCGGAGATTTCCAGTGTCCCGCCGTCTTTCAGCTGCACGCCGGTGACCCGCTCTTCGCCGAGGATGGCTTCCACGGCTTCCGTCCGCACGGCTACCTCCGGCGGGAACTGTGCTGTCAGCGGGGCCCCGTTCGTGAGCAGGGTGACGCTGTGAGCCACGGGCAGCAGGGCCTGTACCTCATGCAGGGCGTACTCTCCGCTGCCCAGCACGGCCACATCCCTGCCGCGGTAGAAAAAGGCATCGCAGGTGGCGCAGTAGCTCACGCCGTGGCCATCCAGCCCGGCAAGGCCCGGAATGCGGGGCGCTGCCCGGGAAGCCCCCGTGGCCAGAATGACGGCATCGGCAGGGAAATCCCCGGCCAGCGTCTCCACGGTCAGCTTGTCGGTGTAGGTCAGGCCCACGGCCTCGGTGGTGACGAACTCCACCCCCACGGCCTTGGCACCCTCGATGCTCCGGCGTTCCAGCTCGGCACCGGTGATGGGTTCGGCAAAGCCGTAGTAGTTCTGGATGAGCTCGGCCCGGTCCAGTGCGCCGGGGCCCTTGGTCAGAACGGTGGTCTGCACCCCGGCGCGCGCGGCATACAATGCCGCCGAGACACCTGCGGGGCCGGAACCAATGATCACAATGTTAGACATGGCAGTTTCTCCTTGTGGTAGGTTTGCTTTTGTCCAACCTCTCAGTCTCGCATCCGCTCGACAGCTCCCCTAGTAGGGGAGCCATTGGCATTGCGTAAAGCCTTGCCTCTTTGCCAAGGCCTCTCCTACTAGGAGAGGTGGCATTGCGTAGCAATGACGGAGAGGTTGAGGACTGTTTGATCTTATGATAACTATTATACCTCAACTCCCCGCACTTTTCATCTCCGACGAACTGTGCTATACTGAAAATATCGCAAAAATCGACACCATGGAGGGGAAAAACCTATGTCCAAGCAGCGCCTGCTTTTTATCACCACCGGCGGCACCATTGCCAGCGTGCGCACCGCACAGGGGCTCAAGCCTGTTCTGACCAGCGAGGAACTGCTGGCCCATCTGCCGGAATTGCAGCAGCTCTGCTGCCCGGAAACGCTCAATCTGTGCAGCATCGACAGCACCGATCTTGGCCCGGAGCACTGGCTGATGATGGCCAAGGCCGTGCAGGAAAACTATGCGCTTTACGATGGCTTTATCATCTGCCACGGCACGGATACGCTTGCCTACTCGGCGGCGGCGCTGTCCTACCTTATTCAGAATGCGGACAAGCCCATCATCCTCACGGGTGCCCAGCAGCCCATTTCCAACGAGATCACCGATGCAAAGAAGAATCTGCGGGACAGCGTGATCTGTGCCCTTGACCCGGGCAGCCGGGGTGTGATGGTGGTGTTTGGGGGGCACGTCATTGCGGGCACCCGCGCCAAGAAGAACAAGACCATCAGTTACGATGCCTTTGCGTCGGTCAACTTCCCGGCGCTGGCGCTGGTGCAGGGCGACCGGCTGGTGCGGTATGTGGCTTCGCCCTGGCCCACCGGCCCGGTGGAGTTTGGCCGGGCGCTGAACCCAAAAGTGTTCCTGCTCAAGCTGACCCCCGGCCTTGGGCCGGAGCTTATCCCGGCCATCTTTCAACAATATGACTGCGTCATTGTGGAAAGCTTTGGCGTGGGCGGCATTCCCCAGCGGCTCATGGATGCCTTTGCCGAGGAGCTGGGCGATTACGACCAGACCCACAAGATCCTGATCCTGACCACGCAGGTCACTTATGAGGGCAGCGATGTGGGCATTTACGAGGTGGGCAAGCGGGTCAAGAACCGCTTCCGCTTCCTGGAGGCCCACGATATGACCATTGAGGCCGTTGTCACCAAGGTCATGTGGCTGCTGGCCCAGAACTGCGAGAACTTTGACCAGCTCCAGCAGCGGTTCTACCGGCAGATCAATTTTGATACATTCTATCATTGAAACAAACGGGAGATGCCCCACCGGCACCTCCCGTTTCTGTTATGCGAACATCAGCTGCACTAACCCCCTGGATTAGTAGTATAACAGATTTCCGGGATTTTGCAAGAAAAATCCCGGGGCCGGATGTTTCCTGTCAATTTGAAAACTTTTTGTCCGTCACTCGTGGACTTTTGGCGAATCAGGACAAAGTTTTGCCAAAAGGCTTGCACTTTGATGCTTTACTGTGGTAAAATCGAAGCGTACTTTCATTTGGAAAGACAAGGGGGAAAAAGTATATGACCAACATCTGCATCATCGCCACCATCATCATCTATCTGGTGGCAATGCTGTTGGTTGGGTTTGCATACAGCAAGTCCAACAACGACAGCACCGATTTCTACCTTGGCGGCCGCAAAATGGGCCCGCTGGTCACGGCCATGAGCGCCGAAGCCAGCGATATGTCCAGCTGGCTGCTGATGGGAATGCCGGGCCTTGCCTACCTCACCGGCATCGCCTCGCCCGGCTGGACCGCCATCGGCCTGGCGCTGGGCACCTGGCTGAACTGGCTCATCGTGGCCCGGCGGCTGCGGCGGTATTCGGCCAATCTGGAAGCCATCACCGTGCCGCAGTTCCTGTCCCTGCGCTTCCACGACCAGCGCAATCTGCTCAACGCACTGGGCGCGGTGATCATCATCGTGTTCTTTGTGCCCTACACGGCTTCGGGCTTTGCCGCCTGCGGTAAGCTGTTCCACAGCCTCTTCGGCGTGGATTACATGGCGGCCATGGTGGTCTCGGCCTGCGTCATCGTGGGCTATACCATCACGGGCGGCTTCCGCGCCGTTACCACCACCGACCTCATCCAGTCCGTTGTGATGAGCCTGGCCCTTGTGGCTGTGCTGGTGTACGGCATTGGCGCGGCAGGCGGCTGGGATGCCGTTGTGGCCAACGCCCAGAGCCTGCCCGGCTACCTGACCATGATGGCCAGCCACAACGCCGCCGAGGGCACGGCCACCTCGTACAGCCTGCTGGACATCGTTTCCACCATGGCGTGGGGCCTGGGCTACTTCGGAATGCCCCACATCCTGCTCCGCTTCATGGCCATTGAGGATGAAAAGAAGCTGGTGCTCAGCCGCCGCATTGCCAGCGTGTGGGTCATCATTGCCATGACCGCCTCCATCATCATCGGTATGGTGGGCCTTGGCATGACCAAGGCAGGCGCGCTGGAGTACCTGAGCGGCTCCTCCAGCGAGACGGTCATCGTCCGCATTGCAAACCTCATTGCACAGCACGGCATTCTGGCAGCCGTTCTGGCGGGCCTGATCCTGGCGGGCATCCTTGCCGCCACCATGTCCACCGCCGACAGCCAGATGCTTGCTGCCGCGTCCAGCGTCTCCCAGAATATCCTGCAGGAGTTCGGCCACATGAAGCTGACCGAGCGCCAGAGCCTGTTTGCCGCCCGCCTGACCATCATCTGCGTCAGTGTGGTGGGCGTGGTGCTGGCCCGTGACCCCAATTCCAGCGTGTTCGGCATCGTCAGCTTTGCATGGGCCGGTTTCGGCGGCGCGTATGGTGCCGTGATGCTCTGCGCCCTCTTCTGGAAGCGCTGCAACTGGCAGGGCGCGCTGGCCGGAATGCTCGCCGGCGGCCTGATGGTCTTTGTCTGGAAGTACCTCGTCAGCCCTCTGGGCGGCGTGTTCGGCATCTATGAGCTGCTGCCTGCCTTCCTGACCTCCCTGCTTGTCTGTGCGGTGGTCAGCCTGGTCACCCCCGCCCCCTCGAAGGAGATCGAAGCCGAGTTTGAGGCGGCGAAATAAGAAACAATATAAAGCAAGGGCCATTGCACAGATTCTCGTGCAATGGCCCTTGCTTTATGCTCGGCGCACAACGCCGTTCTCAACAAAGAAAAGATTCGGCTAAGAAAAAATATTTTGTATACAAAAAAGAAAAGATTGTTTGTACAGAATTACGAAAACACTGCATGAATTAAAGGATACAACAAGAAATACTTTTGAATCGTAAATTTTTCGGGCGAAATCGTAAAAAAATTCTAACATTTTGGAAAGAGATGCCGTATCATGGATTTATAAATGCGCATACGGCTTGCGGGCCGTGTGCCAAAATTGTCCGGAAAGTTCAGGAAGGAGTATTTTCATGGGAAAATCAACAGTGGATGCGTCTGCAGGGTTTGGATTGCGTGATAAACTTGCATACGCAGCGGGTGACTTTGGCTGCAATATGAGTTTTGCACTCAAAGGCTACCTGACGATTTATTGGACGCAGTTTATGGGGATCGACAACTACCTGATGGCATCCCTTCTGCTGATCGTGCAGATCTGGGACGCAATCAACGATCCTATTATCGGAGCAATGGTAGATGCGGATACGCATAAATACCGCCGGAATAAGTTCCTTGCCTATATCTGGTTCGGTGCAATCGGACTGACCGTGGCCGGTGCACTTTGCTATCTGCCGTTCCCGCAGGCTCCCAGTATGGTCAAGAATATTCTGTTTGTGGCAGGCTATATGATCTGGGATGCTTTCTACACCGTTGCAAATGTGCCGTATGGCTCGATGCTGTCTCTGATCTCGGATGACCCGATCCAGCGTGCACAGCTGTCTACCTTCCGCTCCATTGGTTCTATGGGCGGTGGGCTTCTGACCGGTATGCTGATTCCGGTGATCATTTATGATAACCAGAACAACCTGCGCGGTGAGCAGATGTTTGTCATCGCTCTGATCATGGGTGTGATCGGTCTGGTCTGCTTCCGCTTTATGGTCACGAACACAAAGGTGCGTGTGGACACCACGATCACTCTGAAAGAGGATGCGCCGAAGTTCAACGTCATGAAGGCGTTCAACAACTTTATCCATAATCGCCCGGCTGTGGGCGCAACGCTGGCACCTATCGCAACGTTTATTGGTATGTATGGTGCCTCTACTGCAGGCCAGATCCTGTTCCAGGCTTATTTCAAGAATGCAAAGATCTCCGGCCTTGTGGGTATGATCTCCTACTTTGGCGTTTTCATTTTCAGTCCTTTTGTGGGCCGTATCGTCAAGCGCTTTGGCAAGAAGGAAGCCGTGACCTTTGGTTCAGTAGTCTGTGCGCTGGCCTACGTCCTGATGTTGGTTCTGCCCATCACACCGGACGGCCGGGGCCTCAGCCTTTATGTCCTGTGTCAGATCATTGCGATGCTGGGCGGCGGTATCGGAAACTGCCTGAGCTGGTCTCTGATGGCAGATGCGATCGATTATAACGAGTGGAAATTTGGCGTGCGAGAAGAAGGCACTACCTATGCACTGCACTCCTTCTTCCGTAAGCTTGCACAGGGCATCGGACCTTCTCTGGGCCTTGTTCTGGCAACCAAACTGGGTTATGATGCATCTCTGAAGGCTGCACAGACGATCGAAGTGGCAACCCGGATGCGCTATCTGGTGCCGGTTATGTATCTGGGAAGCTATATCGTGATGATCATTGCGTACGGCGTGGTGTTCAATCTGGATAAAAAGACGCTGGCGCAGATGGAAAGCGATCTGAAAGAACGCCGGGCAAAGAACGAAAAGTAAAGGATCTTAAAATCAGAGGAATATAAGAACGGAAACCTTCTGATAAGATGATAGAAAGCCCTCCTTTCGCCTGAGTGCGACAGGAGGGCTTTCTTTTTTTCAGTTGATCAGAATCGTCATCATCTCAGCGCAGGGGATCACGAAGCCGAACCCGAAGAAGAACAGCAGGTCGAGCACAAACTTCCAGAGCCGGACAGCAGGGGAGCAGAAGTTCATGGAGCGGGTGACGGAGGCACCTATCTCACCCCAGTGTCGGTAGTAGCCGGTCTGCTCAAAGTTGTTCCAGAGCTCCAGCGAGAGAAATTCTATCCCGACGAACAATGGGAAAAACACCCAGGAGGGAAGCCAGCCGTCTGCCTGCAGGTTCCCATTGCTCAGGGTACGCCAGTGGACGGCCATCCGGCCCGGGCAGGCGAGGATGCCCCAGATGGCCAGTGCGGCACTGAGCCAAAACAAAACTGCCCGTACCGAGCGCCAGTCAATGGATTGTTGACGGCGCAGCATGGAAAAGAAATCTTCCAGTGGTGCAGCGGTGGTTTCTCTGTCCTGCTCCGGGTCGTGGCAGTGCATAAGGTCAGAAAGGCTCAGTCCAAGAGCATCCGCAAGAGGCTCCAGCGTGTTGATATCCGGCAGACCGATTCCACGCTCCCATCGGCTGACGGCTTTATCCGTTACATGAAGCTGTTCGGCCAGTCCGGCCTGTGTCAGCCCTCGGGCTTTCCGTATCCGGGAAAGAAATGCTCCGAAATCCCTGGTATCCATAAAGGTCACTCCTTTTCCACAGAATAGCATAATATGGTGGAAAACACAATCGATGCTTCGTTTACAGACGCTGAAACGCAAAAACTCCCCACCCTGTGCTCGGTCAATGAGCACAGGGTGGGGAGTTTCTTTATATGGAGTTCAGAAGAAAAATGCTGGGATCAGAGCTTACAGCTGGGGGCCGGCAGAGACCAGAGCCTTGCCGTGCTCGTTACCCTCGTACTTCTTGAAGTTCTTGATGAAGCGGCCAGCCAGATCCTTGGCCTTCTCCTCCCACTGGGAAGCGTCGGCGTAGGTATCGCGGGGATCCAGGATGCCGGTGTCAACACCGTTCAGGACGGTGGGAACCTCGAAGTCGAAGTAGGGGATCTTCTTGGTGGGCACGTTGTTGATATCGCCGTTCAGGATAGCGTCGATGATGCCACGGGTGTCCTTGATGGAGATGCGCTTGCCGGTGCCGTTCCAGCCGGTGTTGACCAGGTAAGCCTTAGCGCCGCTCATCTTCATCTTCTTGACCAGCTCCTCAGCGTACTTGGTGGGGTGCAGCTCCAGGAAAGCCTGGCCGAAGCAAGCGGAGAAGGTGGGGGTGGGCTCGGTGATGCCGCGCTCGGTGCCAGCCAGCTTTGCGGTGAAGCCGGACAGGAAGTAGTACTGGGTCTGCTCGGGGCTCAGGATAGAGACGGGAGGCAGAACGCCGAATGCGTCAGCAGACAGGAAGATGACATTCTTTGCAGCAGGTGCAGAAGAGATGGGGCGGACGATGTTCTGGATGTGGTTGATGGGGTAGGACACACGGGTGTTCTCGGTGACAGACTTGTCAGCGAAGTCGATGTGGCCCTCAGCATCCAGAGTGACGTTCTCCAGCAGAGCGTTGCGCTTGATGGCGTTGTAGATATCGGGCTCGGAGTCCTTATCCAGGTTGATGACCTTTGCGTAGCAGCCGCCCTCGAAGTTGAACACGCCGTTGTCGTCCCAGCCGTGCTCGTCATCGCCGATCAGCAGACGCTTGGGATCGGTGGACAGGGTGGTCTTGCCGGTGCCGGACAGACCGAAGAAGATGGCGGTGTTCTCGCCGTTCAGGTCGGTGTTGGCGGAGCAGTGCATGGAAGCAATGCCCTTCAGCGGCAGGAAGTAGTTCATCATGGAGAACATGCCCTTCTTCATCTCGCCGCCGTACCAGGTGTTGACGATGACCTGCTCCTTGCTGGTGATGTTGAACATAACAGCAGTCTCGGAGTTCAGGCCCAGCTCCTTGTAGTTCTCGACCTTGGCCTTGGAAGCGTTGTAAACAACGAAATCAGGCTCAAAGTTCTCCAGCTCCTCAGCGGTGGGCTTGATGAACATGTTGGTGACGAAGTGTGCCTGCCAGGCCACTTCCATGATGAAACGGACAGCCATGCGGGTGTCCTTGTTTGCGCCGCAGAAAGCATCCACAACGTACAGGCGCTTGTTGGACAGCTCCTTCTTTGCGATCTCCTTCACGGCAGCCCAGGCTTCCTCAGAAGCGGGGTGGTTGTCGTTCTTGTACTCGTCGCTGGTCCACCAAACGGTGTTCTTGGAGTTCTCGTCCATCACGATGAACTTGTCCTTGGGGGAACGGCCGGTGTAGATGCCGGTCATAACGTCCACAGCGCCCAGCTCGCTGACCTTGCCCACTTCGTAGCCTTCCAGGCTGGGCTTGGTCTCTTCCTCGAACAGCTGCTCGTAAGAGGGGTTATACACGACCTCGGTCGTGCCGGTAATGCCGTACTTGCTCAGATCTACCTTTGCCATAATACTTATACCTCTTCTTTCGTTCAGATCAATTCTGATCGCGCGACGCACATGCCCTTAGCCAATGGGCAGCGCGGGCGATGAAGAAATACAGATGCGTATTCTCCTGTTTACCATTATACATAAAAACGTTCCAAAATCAACCAGAGGGAACAAAAGGTTCTTATAAATGTAACAAATTTCATTAAGAATCTTAGCTGTTTGAAGTGATTTCATAAGAAGGAAGGAGAACTGCGGCGAACAAAATAAAGAAAAGAGACCCAAAACACAACTTTGATAATATTTTGTCGATTCTGGATGCAACCGGGTATCCCAGAGCGGAAAAACCGGGGCGGGAGGCCCGCAGCACAAATTTCTGAAAAACTTGAAATTTCCTGTTGACAAAGTACGACTGCTATGCTAAAATAATCGAGTCGGGAGCGAAACCCCGATGCGAAAATGGACGTATGGCCCGTTGGTCAAGCGGTTAAGACAGAGGCCTCTCACGCCTTTAACATCGGTTCGATTCCGGTACGGGTCACCATTTTATAGTAGTAAAACGGCTGTATGCCGTTTTATATAGATGCCTCTTTAGCTCAGTCGGTTAGAGCACCTGACTGTTAATCAGGGTGTCGCCTGTTCGAGTCAGGCAAGAGGCGCCAGTAAAGCGATGGAAATGTTCCATCGCTTTTTTCTTTTTGTTGACAGAAAATTGCACAGGGGATATACTGGGGAGTAAGAAATATCACGATAGCGGCATCCTTGTGGTCAGCGTCCTCACCCTCTCAGGCGCTTGAGCGCCAGCTCTCCCAAAGGGAGAGCTTCTGACGAAACGGTGAAGCTGCCCAAGGCTCCCCCTTTGGGGGAGCTGGCATTGCGAAGCAATGACTGAGAGGGTGAGCTGCCTGAAAAGGAGAAATCACAATGAAACAGATCATTCTGACCGGCGACCGTCCCACGGGCCGCCTGCATGTTGGCCATTACGTTGGCTCTTTGAAGGAGCGCGTGCGCCTGCAGAACACCGGCAAGTTCGACGAGATCTATATTATGATCGCTGACGCGCAGGCCCTGACCGACAATGCCGATAACCCGGAGAAGGTCCGCCAGAACATCCTGCAGGTGGCACTGGACTATCTGGCCTGCGGTCTGGACCCCAACAAGGTCCACATCTTCATCCAGTCCATGGTGCCTCAGCTGACCGAGCTGAGCTTCTATTATATGAATCTGGTCACAGTGAGCCGCCTGCAGCGCAATCCCACCGTGAAGAGCGAGATCCAGATGCGGAACTTCGAGACCAGCATCCCGGTGGGCTTCTTCACCTACCCCATCAGCCAGGCAGCGGATATCACGGCGTTCGGTGCCACCACTGTGCCGGCCGGTGAGGATCAGATGCCCATGCTGGAGCAGTGCCGCGAGATCGTGCACAAGTTCAACGCCGTCTACGGCGAGACCCTGACCATGCCTGAGATCATGCTGCCCCAGAATGCCGCCTGCCTGCGCCTGCCCGGCATTGACGGCAAGGCCAAGATGAGCAAGAGCCTGGGCAACTGCATCTACCTGTCGGATGAACCCGAGGACATCAAGAAGAAGATCATGTCCATGTACACTGACCCCAACCACCTGCGGGTGCAGGACCCCGGCAAGGTGGAGGGCAACCCCGTGTTCATCTATCTGGACGCTTTCAGCCGCCCTGAGCACTTTGCCGAGTTCCTGCCGGAATACCAGAACCTCGATGAGCTCAAGGCCCACTATCAGCGTGGCGGTCTGGGCGATGTGAAGATCAAGAAGTTCCTCAACGCCGTCATGCAGGCCGAGCTGGAGCCCATCCGCAACCGCCGCAAGGAGTGGGAGCAGCGCCTGCCCGAGGTCGTGGAGATCCTGAAGGAAGGCAGCGCCGTGGCTGAAAAGACCGCCGCCGCCACCCTGGCCAATGTCCGCAAAGCCATGCGCATTGACTACTTCGCGGATAATAACCTGCTGAAATAACAAATGGTAGAAACAAAACCGCCTGTGCCCATGCGATTATGCTGGGTGCAGGCGGTTTTTGCGTGGCTGCAACCGCTGGTTGACAAATTTCAAGCCGCAATTGGTGGTTGTCAACTGGAAAATCTGCTATGATAACAGCATAGAGGACGTCCGCCGGAATCCATTGATACGCCGCCCTGCGGCAGAAAAGAGAACACTATGATCTTAGCCGAAAAAATTGCCCTTCTCCGCCGCCAGAATGGATGGAGCCAGGAAGAGCTTGCCGATCAGTTGAACGTTTCTCGTCAGGCTGTTTCGAAGTGGGAGGGCGGAACGTCCATCCCCGACCTGGATAAAATTCTGAAGCTGAGTGCTCTGTTTGAAGTGAGCACCGACTACTTATTAAAAGATGAGCTGGAACAGCCCGATGCCACGGCCCCGCTGCCGAAGGAAGAGCGGGTGACGGAACCCTGCCGCACCGTCTCATTTGACGAGGCAAACGCATATCTCAGCACGGTGCAGGCCGTGCATGGGAAGATGGCGGCGGGTGTGGGCTTGTGCATCCTCAGCCCCATCGCGCTGCTTGTTCTGGGCGCATGGAGCGATGGTACACCCAACGAAGAGCGGATGGCAGGGATCGGTGTCATCGTCCTGCTGCTCTTCGTCGCGCTGGGGCTGCTGCTCATCCTGCCCGCCGCCATCCGGCTGGAAGCGTTCGAATATCTGGAAAAAGAGCAGATCGCCCTTGCCTATGGTGTGGAGGGCATCGTGGAGCGGCAGAAACAGGAGTATGCGCCCACCTACCGCCGCAGCATGACCCAGGGCGTGGTGCTCTGTGTGCTGGCCGTGGTGCCGATCCTGGGTACGGCTATGCTGGGAGTACCAGACTTCTGGGTCGCTGCCGCAGTCGGCCTGCTGCTGACCATTGTGGCCGGTGCAGTACAGTTGTTCATCCGGGCCGGGATGACCCAGGGCAGCTTTGATAAGCTGCTGCAAGCGGGGGAATACACCGTCCGCGAAAAGTGGACGAACCGCCGCGTCGGTTGGTTTGCCGGGGCCTACTGGTGCCTTGTGACGGCGATGTACCTCGCTGTCAGCTTCTGGAACAACAACTGGGAAAAGAGCTGGATCATCTGGGCCGTGGCCGGGCTTGTCTTTGCCGCCCTCTACTCTGCCGTCCGTGCGTGGGCAGACCGAAAAAATCAGTAAACGAACAGCGCCGCTCTCCCGGTCATGGGAAAGCGGCGCTGTTCATTTAACGTTTCAAATCTGCAAATAGTTCATCCAAATCCGTATAATGCTTTACATTGGGGTCTCGCGCAATGCGCTCGGCTTCCAACATGGCAGCAATGGTTTCTTCGTTTGGATGCTCTTCACTTTGCAGCTCTTTTTTTACAATATCAGGCATTGTAGCTGCGGGTCTTGATCTCCTCGGTGACCTTTGCGATGAATTCATCCACTTCCATCGTGGTGGTCTCGCCCTTGCGGTCACGGACAGAGAGGTTGCCGGCCTCGGCTTCCTTGGCACCCAGAACCAGCATGTAGGGCACACGGTCCACCTGCTGTGCGGCACGGATCTTGTAGCCGATCTTCTGGTTGTCGTCGTCCAGAGCCACGCGGACACCGGCCTCCACCAGCTTCTCGGTGATGCTCTCCGCATACTCGAGGGTCTTTTCGGAAACGGGCAGGACCTTGACCTGAACAGGTGCCAGCCAGGTGGGGAACTTGCCCTTGGTCTCCTCGATCAGGTAGGCCATGAAGCGGTCCAGGGAGCCAAGGATGGCGCGGTGCAGGACAACGGGGGTCTTTTCGGAGCCGTCCTTGTCCACATAGGTCAGGTGGAACTTTGCGGGCAGGCAGAAGTCCAGCTGGCAGGTGGACAGGGTGTACTCAGCACCCACGGCAGGCTTGACGTTCACGTCCAGCTTGGGGCCGTAGAAGGCGGCCTCGCCGATCTCTTCGGTGAAGTGGATGCCCAGCTCGGTCAGCACCTCGCGCAGAGCGTTTTCGGCGTGGTTCCACATGGCATCGTCGTCGTGGTACTTCTTCTTGTCGGCGGGGTCACGCAGGGACAGAACGCAGCGGTAATCGGTGATCTTGAAGTCCTTGTAGGTCTCGAAGATCAGGTTGCAGACATCGGCAACCTCGCTCTTGATCTGCTCCGGAGTGCAGAACAGGTGGGCATCGTTCTGGCAGAAGTGGCGGCCGCGCTCAATGCCCTTCAGGGTGCCGGAGGATTCGTAGCGGAAATCGTGTGCGATCTCACCGATGCGCATGGGCAGGTCACGGTAAGAGTGGGGACGATTTGCGTAGATCATCATGTGGTGGGGGCAGTTCATCGGGCGCAGGACATAGCTCTCGCCCTCCATCTCCATGGCAGGGAACATGTTCTCGCGGTAGTGATCCCAGTGGCCGGAGGTCTTGTACAGGTTCACGGTGCCGATGCAGGGGGTCATCACATGCAGGTAGCCGCGTGCACGCTCCTTTTCCTTGATATAGTTCTCCAGCTCCTGCCAGACGGTGTAGCCTGCGGGCAGGAACATGGGCAGGCCGCGGCCCACCAGGTCGTCGGTCATAAACAGGCCCATCTCCTTGCCGATCTTGCGGTGATCGCGCTCACGGGCCTCCTGCTGCTCCTTCTCCCAGGCTTCCAGCTCTTCCTGGTTGTGGAATGCCACGCCGTTGATACGGGTCAGCATCTTGTTTTCCTTGTCATTCTTCCAGTATGCGCCGGACTGCTGGGTGATCTTGAAGGCCTTCAGCGCCTTGGTGTAGGTCAGGTGGGGTCCGATGCACATGTCAACGTACTCGCCCTGCTGGAAGAAGCTGAACTCGGTCTCGTCGGCCAGGTCAGCCATGTGCTCGATCTTGTAGTGCTCCTGGCGCTCCTCCATCAGCTTCACAGCCTCGTCACGGGGCAGGATGAAGGGCTTGATGGCCAGATTTTCCTTGCAGATCTTGCGCATCTCTTTTTCGATGTTGGCCAGATCGTCATCGGTGAGCTTGATGTCGCCCAGATCGACATCGTAGTAGAAGCCGTTCTCGGTGGCGGGGCCAAAGGCAAAGTCAGCCTCGGGGTACAGGCGCTTGATGGCCTGCGCCATGATGTGAGCAGCGGTGTGGCGGATAACATGCAGTTCCTGGTCCTGCGGGCACTCGTCCACATGGCCGTCTTTGTAGATGATCTTCATAGTGGTTCTCCTTTTGATGAAAGTTAAAACAAAAAAGCGCTCCATCCCGCTCAAATTTACGGGATGAAGCGCCTGAAGATTTCACGCGTTCCACGGTTCCACCCGAATTGCGTGCCCTTGAGAACACGCCACTCGCTGTGCTGTAACGGGCGCACCCGGCAGAGGTTCTCCTCTGCGCTCTGCGGTGGTAGAAGCCCGATGCACGGCAGGCTGCTTGCAGCACCCGGTATCCGGGGCAGCCCTCTCTGCGTCATGGGGAACGAGCTTCGGTTTGTCCGCATCATCGCTTTGGTCAGGATGAAACTACGCTGATTGTAGCACGATGGCGGCAAAAAATCAAGCTCTCCGCGGCGAAAATCTGCGAAAAATCATTCTTCTTTTTTCTTCAGCTTGACCCGCCACTTGTGGGAGGCGTACTCCGGCCGCAGCTTGTTGGTGACAAAGGTCTGGCTGCTGTAGAGGCCGTGGTGGCCCGAGAGCATGTAGCACACGCCGCAGCCCAGCGCAATAAGCTCCAGCCCCTGCCCGCCAAACAGCTCGAATCCCAGCAGGATGGAGGGGATCAGGGCGTTTGTGGCTCCGCAGAACACGCAGACCAGACCGATGGCACCGGCAAACCCGGCGGGCAGGCCCAGCCATGGCCCGGCGATGCAGCCAAAGGTCGCCCCGATGTAGAAACTTGGGACCACCTCGCCGCCTTTGAAGCCTACTGCCAGGGTCAGGGCGGTCAGGAAGATCTTGCAGGCAAAATCCCAGGGCAGGGCAGTGCCCTGCTCCACGGCATCGGCAATGACGGCCATTCCGGCCCCGTTGTACCGCCCGACACCGAACAGATACGAGAACGCTACCACGGCTGCACCGCCCGCAAAAGCCCGGAGCCAGGGATTCGGGATCCGTTTGGGGATCCCGTGTTCCAGGGTGTGAAGCGTCCAGCAGAACAGCCGGGTCACGGCGGCACAGGCAATGCCCAGCAGGGCGGTCTGAAGCGCGGTTTCCAGCGTCAGGTGCGGGATGGAATTGAGCACAAAATTGGTCGGGGCGATCCCGAAGAACAGGGATACGCCGTAAGCAATGAGGGCCGAAGTGAACGCGGGCATAAAGGCCGAAGTGAACGTCAGCCCCACGTCCTCCACCATCATGGCGAAAAGGGCAGCGGTCAGCGGGGTGCCGAACAGAGCGGAAAAGAACGCGGCCATCCCGCTGATGGTGGCAGTGCGGCGGACGTAATCGCTCAGATGCAGCAGTTTTCCCACGTTCCAGCCGATGCTGCCGCCCATCTGCAAAGCGGCACCCTCGCGGCCGGCAGAACCGCCGCACAGGTGGGTGAGCACCGTGCCCAGAAAGATGGCGGGCACCAGAAGCAGGCTGACCGGCTCGCCGCTCTGCACGGCGCGGATGACATTGTTGGTGCCCACGCCTTCGCACTTTGTGACCTTGTAGAGTGCCACGATGGCAAGGCCCGCCAGCGGCAGGCAGAGCAGCAGCCAGCTCTGCGCGGCCCGCAGCTCGGTGACGTACTCCACGCTCAGGTGGAACGCTGTGGCGACTGCGCCGCAGACCAGACCCGTGGGCACGGCCAGCAACAGCCATTGCAGGGCCACCCGCAGGGCGGCTTTGGCCTCGCGGTTAAAATCATTCAAGTTGCTCATAGAAACTCCTGATACAAAAAAACTGAAAATTTTACACTCCAAAATAACACGCCCGCACGGGGATGTCAACCCGGAACCATTGCAGGGGGCTCACATCGTGGTGACAACAACAAACCCCTGCTTCCTTGTGCGGAGAAAGCAGGGGTTCTGCCGAATGGATTTCAGAAAAAGGAAAAAGGAGAACAAGGAGAACAAATATCGTCACGCTTTCAAAGCGGGACAGCGGTTGAAATTGTGCGGAGCGTTACTCCACATCCTGCAGGGCGGCGAAATCTTCTTCGCCGGTGCGGATCTTGATCACGCGGGTCACGTTGTAAACAAAGATCTTGCCATCGCCGATGTGGCCGGTGTACAGGGCCTTCTTGGCGGCATCCACCACAGCGTCCACGCTGATCTTGGAAACAATGACCTCGACCTTGATCTTGGGCAGCAGGGTGCTGTCCACAGGCACGCCGCGGTATTTCTCGGTGGTGCCCTTCTGGATGCCGCAGCCCATCACCTGGGTCACGGTCATGCCGGTCACACCCAGATCGTTCAGCGCGGTCTTGAGCTGATCGAACTTGGAGAGCTTTGCAATGATGGACACTTTGTGCATCCCGGTGTCGTAGATGCCATCGTGGATGACGGCAGGCTCCTTGACCACAGGCACGGCAGCGTTCATCTGCACGGCGCTTGCCTTGGAGGCATCATCCTCGCCCAGATCGGTGTTCTCGTTGGGCACCATAGCAGCGGCGTTGGCATCGGAGATGGAGAAACCGGCGTAAGCAGAAGTCAGGCCGTGCTCGTGGATATCCAGGCCGTCGATCTCCACCTCAGCAGGGACGCGCAGGCCGATGGTTTTGTCGATGATCTTGAAGATGATGAACATCACGACCACAACGTACACATCAACGGTGATAAGGCCCAGCAGCTGGGTGCCCAGCTGTGCAAAGCCGCCGCCGTAGAACAGGCCCTTGCCCACGCCGTCGCCGCCGTTGGAGAACAGGCCCACGGCAATGGTGCCCCACACGCCGTTTGCAAAGTGAACGGAGACAGCGCCCACGGGGTCATCGATCTTTGCGATCTTATCAAAGAATTCAACGCTCAGGACCACAAGGATGCCGGCCACGAAGCCGATGATGAAGGCACCGAAGGGAGAGACAGCGTCGCAGCCTGCGGTGATGGCGACCAGACCGGCCAGAGAGCCGTTCAGGGTCATGGAGACATCGGGCTTGCCGTAGCGCAGCCAGGTGAAGATCATGGTCACGCAGGTGGCAACGACAGCGGCCAGGTTGGTGTTGAAGCAGACAAGACCCGTCAGGGTCATGGCCTCATCGGTGGCAAGGCTCAGGGAAGAGCCGCCGTTGAAGCCGAACCAGCAGAACCACAGGATGAACACGCCCAGCGCACCGGCGGTCAGGTTGTGGCCGGGAATGGCGTGGGGGTTGCCGTCTTTGTCGTACTTGCCGATGCGGGGGCCGAGCATTGCGGCACCCAGCAGGGCGATCACACCGCCCACATTGTGAACGGCTGCGGAACCGGCAAAATCATGGAAGCCCATGCTCTGCAGCCAGCCGCCGCCCCACATCCAGTGGCCGCAGATGGGGTAGACCACCAGCGAAATGGCAGCGGAATAAACGCAGTAAGCCTTGAAGTTGGTGCGCTCGGCCATGGAGCCGGACACGATGGTGGCTGCCGTGGCACAGAACACGGTCTGGAACACAATGTACACCCACAGCGGGATATCAAGCCCCAGGTGGCTGTAATCGCCCTGAATGAACGGATCGAACCCGCCGATCAGCGCGCTTGTGCCGCCGAACATCAGGCCGAAGCCGATGACCCAGTAGCACGGTGTGCCGATGCAGAAGTCCATCATGTTTTTCATCAGGATGTTGCCGGTGTTTTTGGCGCGGGTAAAGCCCGCCTCACACAGCGCAAAACCGGCCTGCATAAAGTAGACCAGGAATGCCGCAACCAGCACCCAACAGGTGTTTATGGAACTGAACATTATACTACCTCCCCGGTTTGTAATGCGCTCCCCGCACCGAATGTGCGCGGGAGCCTTGTTCAGGAGGCCCTCTATTCCTCCCGAGCAATATCCAGCGAAAACACAAAAGGCGCTGGCGGAATCACTTCCGTCAGCGCCTTTGCTTTCGATGGCACGAGTATAGCCCCTTTGTGCAAAACTGTCAAGAGCCGGGGTGCGATTTTTACGTTTTACACAACCCAGAACCGAGAAAAAAGAGGAAAGCTTTACAAGTCATTCTTTTTTCTCGGTCTCACCGGCGGGCGTTTCTTCCTTTTTGCGGCCGGAGCGGTGCCCGCCCTCCATCTCCCAGTGGAGCATCAGGCTCATCATGGCCCGCAGGGCAAAGGTGGCCGCCAGCGGCACCACCGATTCCAGATTCTGCAGCAGGAAGGTCTTGGCGATCTCCGCCGACATCAGGAACTCCAGCGCTGTGGTCAGGCCGCTGGACATCTCGTGGAGGAAATCGTGCTGGCCATGGAAAAAGGTGGCCCGCACATAGTGGTAGGTGGCCTTGACAAGGCTTGTGACGATGATGAACAGGCCGATGATCTCAGCCAGCCCGGAGATCATCGGCACCGCCGTCTCCAGAAACCCCTCCATGCCGTGGGTGACGATCTGATTGAAATGGTATAACCATGCCATATTAGACTTCCTCGTGTTTCGTATCATAAACCGCCCTTTTCAGGGTGAGCAGGATGTGTTTGGATAAGATTAGTGTATCCTGCCGCTTCCGCTTACAGCAGGGTCTTGATGTAGGCGGCCAGCTGCTCGTCCTTGCAGGAAGCGAAGAACAGCTCGCTGAACTTTTCGCCTGCAATGGCTCCCTTGAGCAGGTCCTGGTCGATGCTCTGCAGGCACTCGATCAGGGGCTTGAAGGTGGCGGCACGCACATCGTCCAGAATGGCCTTGTTCCGCATCTCGGGCACAACGCGCTCCTTGGGGTAGCCCTGACCGTGGCCAAAGCCGAACAGCTTCTCGAAGCAGTACTCGAGGTTCAGCTCGCCGCCCCAGCCAAAGCCCTTGGCAAAGGGCATGGAAACGGCGTTGCCGTCGTTGACGTGGGCAAAGGTGTAAGCGTCCACGGGGTCCTCCACATGGCCGCAGATCACACCGGGGAAGCTGTTCAGGGCCAGCATGGCACCCTCGCCGGTGCCGCAGCCGGTGATGACGTAGTCGGCCGCGCCGCTGTTCAGCAGGATGGCGGCCAGAATGCCGCATTGAACATAGGTCAGCTGGGCGGCATCCTCTGCGGTGTACATGCCATAGTTGACCACCTCGTGGCCCATGGGCTCCACCACCTTTTTCAGGGCGGCTTCAATGATGCCGTTCTTGGCGGCCTGGCTGTTTTCGTTGATGAGTGCAATCTTCATGGAACATTCCTCCTGTTTTTCGGATACCTCTAAGGATACATGAGCGGCGGTGCGCTGTCAAGCGGCCATCAGCCCAGCTTTTTCTTCTGCTGGCGTGCCACGATGGACATGAGCAGGGGCGTGGGAACGAGCTTCTGGGCCGTGGTGGCAAGGCGCATCAGGGTGCTGGGCACGATGATGGTCTTGCGGCGGAGCATCCCGCGCATGGCTTCCTCCACGCAGAGCTCCGGGGTGATGCCCTTGAGGGCGAACACCACATCGGCACGGTCGTTGAACTCGGTGTCCACGGGGCCGGGGCAGAGGGCACAGACGTAGACCGGGCTGTGCTGCTCCCGCAGTTCCTCGGCCACGCCGCGGGTCAGGCTGACAACGTATGCCTTGGAGGCATAGTAGCCCGCCATATAGGGCCCGCCCGGCAGCAGGCCCGCCGAGGATGCCACGTTCAGGATGGTGCCAAAGCCCTGGGCTTTCATCTTGCGCAGGGTGAACTTGAACAGCCGGTGCATGGCCAGCACGTTCACCCGCAGCATGGAAAGCTCCTTGCCCGCGTCCGTCTCGGAGAAGGCACCGCAGGCACCAAAGCCCGCGTTGTTGATGAACAGGTCGATGCGCTCGTCTGCCAGTGCTTCGCACAGGGCGGTGACCTGCGCATCCTGCTCAAGGTCGGCGGGTACGATGCGGCAGAGGGTGCCGTGCTTCGCCCGGAGTTCGGCGGCAAGGGTCTCCAGCCGGTCGCGGCGGCGGGCAGTCAGGATGAGACGGAAGCCCAGCCGGGCATAGCGGCGGGCAAACTCCCGCCCGATGCCGGAAGAAGCGCCGGTGATCCAGACAGTTTTGGTTGACATAAGCATTCTCCTTTTTCTGCGGAAACTCCATTGCCTCTATTCTATCATGGCAGCGGGTGAGAATCCATGCAAAAATTCAAGAAAAAGCTGTCCCTTGTTGCCCGGGAAATTTTGGAGTATAATAGACTCAAAGAACAGCGCACTGACGCAGGAGGAAAGAAAAATGAACAAACCGGTATTGGTGGTCATGGCTGCCGGCATGGGCAGCCGTTACGGCGGCATGAAGCAGATCGACCCGGTGGGTCCCAAGGGGCAGCCCATTGTGGAGTACTCCCTGTACGATGCCCACCGCGCAGGCTTTGAGACTGTGATCTTTGTCATCAAGCACGAGATCGAGGATGCCTTCAAGGCTGCCATCGGCGACCGCGTCTCTCAGGGGATGAACGTGAAATACGCTTTCCAGCAGCTGGATGAGCTGCCCGCAGGCTTCACCATCCCCGAGGGCCGCGTTAAGCCCTGGGGCACCTGCCACGCCGTGCTGGCCGCAAAAGACCTCATTGATGGGCCCTTCGCTGTCATCAACGCGGACGATTACTACGGCCCCGAGGCCTTCAAGGTCATCTATGAGTATCTGTCCACCCATCAGGACGGCGCAGTTTACGATTACTGCATGGTGAGCTACCTGCTCAAGAACACCGTCTCCGAGAACGGCACCGTCTCCCGCGGTGTCTGCGTGGTGAACCCGGACGGCACCCTGCACAGCGTGACCGAGCGCACCGGCATTGAGACCTATGAGGGCGGCATCCGCTGCACCGCTCTTGTCGGTGAGGGCACGGATGACCTGCCGGTGGAAGCACCTGTCAGCATGAACCTGTGGGGCTTCGGCAAGAGCTTTCTTGACGAGGCCGACCGCCGCTTTGCAGGCTGGCTGCATGAGAATCTGCCCAAGAACCCCCTCAAGTGCGAGTATTTCCTGCCCACTGTGGCCAGCGAACTCATCGATGAGGGCAAGGCGGCAGTCACCGTGCTCAAGAGCACCGATAAATGGTACGGCGTGACCTACCGCGAGGATAAGCCCACCGTGGTGGCCGCCATCGCCCAGAAAACCCAGGAGGGCCTGTACCCCGAGGATCTGTGGGCGTGATAAGCTGAAACAGGCGCAGATGCGAAACAAAATCTGTGGCGGCCCTCTTGACTTTTTGCGCAGGAGTGCATATACTAAAGTTGTAGATGAGACTACGGAACCATTCCATGGTTCCACCACAGCAACAAGAAGCCCCCTCGGTACTGCGAATACCAAGGGGGCTTCCTGCTTGCTGGGGGTTAGTGCTTACCGGCCTTGAACTGTTCCTCAAGCCACTTGCAGATGTAGTAGCTGACCACACCCGCTGCGACTCATTAACTCATTACAACGCAGAAGCGCCCCATCCGGTGAAGGATGAGGCGCTTCTACGTATATTTGGGAATATTCGGGGATGGTTAAGGAATAAGGGTTACCCCAGCAGCTCGCTGTGGTCGTTAGCAACCACCAGCAGGGTGGGTTCGTTGGCATCCATGTGGTTCAGGTAGAACACATCGCCCTCGTTCACCAGTGCCAGTAGCTCCGAAATCTGGAACGAGCTGGTGCGCTGGTTGGTGGTAAACACGATGGTCTGTGCGCCCTGTTCCTGCAGGTATTCCAGCGTTTCCATGGTGCCGGTCAGAGTGCCGCTGTTATAGGGGCTTTCATAGGTGCGCACAGTGCCGCTCTGTTTTACGGTGAAGGTCTGGGGGATGCTATCCGGTGCAAGCACACGCAGCTCCGGGGCAGAGGTGTTCTCTGCTGCGGGAACCGTGGGAGCGGCCGGAGCAGTGGGAGCGGCCGGAGCAGTGGGAGCGGCCGGAGCAGTCGGAACTGCCGGTGTCAGCATGGGAATCTCTTCCTGCTCTACCGCGCCGCAGACACTGCACACCCGCTGGCGCAGGCCGGTCTCGGTGGTGGTGGCTTCCTTCACGGTTTCCCACTCACCCCAGGTGTGTGCGCCCTTTGCGGGAATCACTTCTGTTTTAACAACACCGCACTTTGTGCAGGTGTAAGTCATTACGCCGTCGGTAAAGCAGGAAGCGGGGGTGGTGACAACGCCATCGTCCCACGGGTGTCCCTTGCCGGTGAACACATGGTCGACGGTTCCATCTTTGTCCTTATAGGTCAAACTGCCGGGTACAAGGCAAGGGAAATCAATCACTTTCTCTTCGGATTGAATCGGTGTGTTCGACTGAAGCTTACAACCACCGCCGATGCCGATCCATGCACTGTCTCCATACACATATGTAATAATTCCGCTTGATCCATCGCGAATCGATTCGTTCTTTTGTACCGTAACATGCGAATTGCCTGTGATCGAAACAAAATCATCTCCGACATAATGGCCATGCCCTGTTCCGATTGCTACACCGGAAGGCCCTGCAATGGCCGTCAGATCTGCATCCGAAATTTTAATATCGCTGACAGTTCCTGCGAGATAGCTGTTACCGGCATGAACATCCGTAAACGAACCGCCGCCGATGGCAGCCGCAATCTTGCCTCCGGTAATGGTCGTATTCTTTGTGCCGGAAATATGAATGCCAGTTACATCGCCTTCGGAGTTGTAACCACCACCGATGCCGGCTGCGTCTGTACCGCCCGTCACTGTTAACTCTCCACCAGTAATGGTTATATTCTTAACATCTTTTTTGGGATCACCGTATGGAAGTGTATAACTGCCGCCAATACCAGCAGCCCCTTGACCTCCGGTTGCGGTGATCTTGCCACCAGTGATTGTAATATTTTCAGTTCCGTTATTGTAATGATCGGACGAAACTGCGGAGCCGCCAATGCCAGCGCCACCCATGCCGCCGGTTGCGGTCAGCGACCCGGCTTTATCATTTCTATCCTGAATGGTCAGCGTGCCGGTAGAATCGGAATCGTTTTTCTGTAGACCGGCATTATACACTCCACTTGTCAGAACATTGCTGCCGTCCAGTTCCAAGGTTACATCACCTGCACCTTTTACAACCATAGCGGCATTACCTTCTGCATAGGGGGTGTCTCCATCCCGTGTGTCGATGTTTACATTATCCAGTGTGACCTTGGCTTCCTGATCTTTTTCGGCGCTGACCGTAATGGTGTTCTTAGTTTCCTCGCCTTTGCTCGTCAGGGTGACGTTATTGTCTTCCAGGTGATTGATGTCTTTGCCTTTGTCATTCTGGGCATAGTGGGTATGTTCATCATCCGTCCACTGGCTGACGTACTGTTTACCGTCGGATTCCGCGCTGACGGAAACATCACCGTTGTACAGATCATAGGTGGCCGCAAAGGCCGGAGCGGCGCAGGATGCCACGATGGAAAGCATAGCTGCGGTGGAAAGAACACGCAGTGCAAGCGGTTTGTATCGCATAAAATTTTACTCCTTTTCAATGGTTTCCCAAAAACTCTCTCTATTTCAGCCAAAACAAAAGAGCGCCGCACCGGCCAAACGGCTGGTACGACACTCTGAACCCTTGTAGGCCCGCTGCGCGCTCGCTCTCCTGAAGGGAAGCCGACGCATCTTCACAAGGAGGTGCAAGGTTTCGTATTACCTTACCCGGAGAGAATAACGTGCGGCTGGCTGCCATATTACAGGCCCTTGTAGCTTTGCGTCGCAGCCTTTCGACTGGCTTGCCGATTCTTCAGTTTTTAGCGGGAATAGCATATTGCACAGGATAAGATACTCTTTTTTTTTTTTGTCAATATGACGAAAATAGATTTGGAAAAGTATACAAAAAAGGAACGTACAATGTGGAAAACATAATGAGAATAAAATCGTGCGGCAGCACAAGAGCTGCCTGATTTTATGGAGAATGCGCGCAAGAAAAATGCCCCTGACCGAAAGAAGCCGGTCAGGGGCATTTGGGGTTGCTGCAGCGGGCAGGGTCAGTGCCTGCGCTCGTACTTCAGGCGCTCCCGCAGCTCGTCCAGAGAGCGGTGCTTTTCGCCGTGGCGCAGCTTGGGGTAAGCGCGGAGCATACGGCCCTTGCCGAAGTACTTGGAGCTCCGGGTGCGGGCGCGCATCTCCTCGCTGCGGGCCTGCAGTTCCTCGGCCAGCTGTTCCAGACGGAGCAGCTCTGCCGTGCGCTCTGCGGTGCCCTTGGCGGCCAGCTTGACGGCGGTGGCGGCCTCAGAGGCATTGAGCCGGGCCTCCTGGGAGGACTTGCGTGCAGCCTCCATGGCCTCGTCGGCCTTGGCGCGCAGGGCGGCAGCGGCATCCCGGGGGCTCAGCCTGGCGGCATTGTCCCGGGCCTCGGCAGCCGCCAGCTTGAGCTGCAGGCGGCTCTCGTCCATCTTCTGGTCCACATCCATGGCGGTGGTGCCCAGCAGCTCGGTCATGGCATCGGACACGGCGTGCATACTGTCGGCCACCTTTTCCAGAGCATCCAGCTCACGGGCCAGGTCAGAGGCCGCAAAGGCGGTCACCACCACGTCGGCGGCGTAGCAGGCGTACAGGATGCACATGAGGACGAAGCCCACCATCTGGGGAACCATCTCCACAAGGCCCGCGATCACGGGATGAACGGCCTTCATCACCACAACGGTGCCCACGCCCCACAAAAGGGAGAACTCCAGGCAGATATATCCGCCGATGTTGAAGGGAAAGTCGCTGTAATCCCACCACCGGGTGTGGTAGAGCTTGTAGAGCGCCCAGCCGCCTGCCAGCTCCAGCACGCTGGGCAGGATCACGCCGCCGATATAGAGCAGCAGCAGGTTGTCTGCCAGCGGCGAAAGGGTGAACAGCACAATGATCATGCCAAAGCCGTAGATGGGGCAGACCGGGCCGTTCAGAAAGCCGCGGTTCACCAGCTGGCCGGTGGAAACGGCGGCATAGATGACCTCCAGACACCAGCCCAGGCAGGAGTAGATCAGGAAAAACGCCAGGATCTGATACAGCGAAAAGCCGCAGACCATGGTGTTGACAAAAAAGGACATCTTACTCCTCCTTTGCGGCGGCGGCAGCTTCCTCCGCAGCCTTCATTTTTTTCAGGACCTTGGGTTCGATCCAGGTCACGGCGGCATCGCCGGGCAGCTTTTTGGCGATCAGGGCCTTGATCTTGATGCCCATCTCGGTGAACATCCCCTCGTGCTCGGTGCGGATGTTCCACTCCGGCTCGTTTTCGTGCAGGTCAAAGGTCTTCCAGGTGATCTCGTAGCCGGAAGCGGGGAAATACTCCAGGCTGTCGCGGAACAGGTCGTCGTCATCGGTCTTGAAGTAGATCTCGCCGCCGTCCTTGAGGAATTCGCGGTACTGGATGAGCTGGCGGGGATAGGTGAGCCGGTGCTTGTTGGAGGAAGCGTTCTTGCTCCACGGGTTGCAGAAGTTGATGTAGATGCGGCTGACGGTATCCTCAGCGGTGAGCACGCCCTTGATGCGTTCGATGTCGGTGCTCATGATCTTCACGTTGTCGATGGGGCGGCCTGCCTCGGTGTAAGCGGCCTCGATCTTACGCTTGGCAAGGATCAGCACCTTATCGGTGATGTCGATGCCCAGATAGTTGTTCTCCGGGTGGGCGCAGGCCAGCTGGGAGAGGAAGCCGCCCTTGCCGCAGCCCAGCTCCAGCACAAAGGGCTGCTCCGGGCGGGCATACTGTGCGTGCCACTTGCCGCCCCAGATCAGGGGCTCGTGGACGTGGAAATCGGCGGCCATCAGCTCATCGTGGGCGTAGGGTTTGAAACGCATTCTCATAGTTTGTTGTTCTCCTTAAAATTAACGTGGCTCGCCCTCTCAGGCGCTGACGCGCCAGCTCCCCCAAAGGGGGAGCCTTTGGCAAAAACGGATGGTTTTCCGCACTGCCAAAGCCTCTCCCTTTGGGAGAGGTGGCTTTGCGAAGCAAAGACGGAGAGGGCGAGGATGCTTACCGGTCTTGCTTCCGCAAAAATTCTTTCACCTGTTCCGGCTCTGCGGCGCAGCTTCCCTGACAGATGCCGGGTTTGCCGCCGCCGCGGCCATTGAGGGCGGCGTTCAGGGCTTTGGTCAGGGCACGGACATCACCGCCCGCCTGGGCGATACAGTAGCCGGTGCCCTTTTCGTTGGGGGTCAGGGCCGCGCACAGGCCGGTGGTGGCTTCGCTCAGGCGGCCAGCCAGCCGGTGCAGGCCGTCCGGGTCCAGCCCCGGCACGATGCGGATGGCATCCGCACCTGGCGTTACCAGCGCGGCCAGCGCCTCAAAGAGCTGGCTGCATAGCCCGAAGTGGGTGAATTTCAGGGCGGTGTACTCGTCATACACCCGGTGCACGGCGTTGGCTGTCTCGCTGGCCTTGGCGCTGAGTAGGGCACCGATCTCTGCCTGCCGCGCCCGCATGGCCTGCGCGGCTTCCAGCGCGCGCCCGCCGCAGACGATGCTCAGGCGTACGCCGCCCTTATAGTTTTCGGCGGCCAGGATCTTGATCTGGCCCACCGCACCGGTAAAGGCGGTGTGGGTGCCGCAGCAGGCACAGACATCCGCCCCGGGGATGGTCACGATCCGCACCTGCCCCTCGAGCTCCTTTTTGGAGCGGTAGGTCAGGGCGGCCAGCTCCTCCCGGGTGGGGTAGGTGATGTTCACCGGCACATTCTCCCAGATGATGCGGTTGGCGGCAGTCTCGGCTGCTTTCAGCCCCTCGGCGGAGATGGGGATGTTCGTGTCCATCCGCACGGCATCGGAGCCGATGTGGAAGCCCACATTCTCGGCCCCGAACATGCTGTGCAGGATGCCAGAGAGGATGTGCTCGCCGGTGTGCTGCTGCATCTTGTCAAAGCGCCATGCCCAGTCGATGGCCTGTGCTGCTTCGGCCCCGGGCACCGCCCCGGCGGGCAGGGAAGCGACCATGTGCCAGATGACACCCGCCTGCTCGTGGACATCGGTGACGGTCAGCACCGTGCCGTCGGCAAGGGTCAGGGTGCCCCGGTCGGCAGGCTGGCCGCCGCCCTCGGGGTAAAACACCGTGCCGTCCAGCGCGATGCGCCCGCCGCCGGTCCGGCTGTCCGGCTCTGCGGCTAAAATATGCCCCACCGCCTCCCGGCGGTAGGCATCGTGTTCATAGTATTTTTCGGTTGGCTGCATAAGCACCTCCTAATATAAAAACAAGTATACCACGTTTTTTGCCTGTGGAAAATAGTCTGCAGTTATGTTATGATAGAAAACAGACAAGCCCCAGCAAAAAGTTTGAGACGAGGAAGGATTTACAATGCGTGAAAGTGGTATTCTGATGCCGGTGTCCAGCCTGCCCGGCCCCTACGGGATCGGCTGCTTTGGCAAAAAGGCAGAAAAATTTGTGGATTTCCTTGCGGCGGCAGGCCAGAAGATCTGGCAGATCCTGCCCCTGAGCCCCACGGGCTATGGGGACAGCCCCTACCAGAGCTGCTCTGCCTTTGCGGGCAACCCTTATTTCATTGATCTGGATGCTCTGAAAGCCGAGGGGCTGCTGACAGCCGCCCAGCTCAAGGCCGAGCCTTGGGGCAAGGACCCGCTGAACGTGGATTACGGCACCCTGTACACCAGCCGCTACAAGATCCTGCGTGCCGCCTATGCCGCCTGGCGCAGGCAGTGTGCAGGCCGGCACGGCTGTGCCCACTACTATCCGGATGCGTACTATGCCTTCACACTGGAAAACGAGGGCTGGCTGGAGGATTATGCCCTCTACATGGCCCTCAAGACCGCCAACGGCATGAAGAGCTGGACCCAGTGGCCCCGGGAGTACCGCAAGCGGGAGCCGCAGGCGCTGGAAGCTTTTAAGGCAGAGAACGAGGAAGAGATCGGCTTCTGGAAGTTTCTGCAGTACGAGTTCAGCATCCAGTGGAAGAAGCTGAAAGCCTACGCCAACGCCAACAATGTGCAGATCCTGGGCGATATCCCCATCTATGTCTCGGCAGATTCCGTGGATGCCTGGGTGGGCGGCCCGCTGTTTGAGCTGGATGCAGACGGCGGCTTTGCCCGGGTGGCAGGCTGCCCGCCGGATTACTTCTCGGCAGACGGCCAGCTCTGGGGCAACCCGCTGTACAACTGGCCCTACCATAAGCAGACCGGCTATGCCTGGTGGATCCAGCGTGTCCGCCATGCGCTGGGCATCTATGACCTGCTCCGCATCGACCACTTCCGTGGTTTTGACACCTACTGGGCCATCCCGGCAGACAGCACTACCGCCAAGACCGGCAAGTGGGAGACCGGCCCCCGGATGGAGCTGTTCAACGCGCTGGAAGGTGCACTGGGCAAGCTGCCCATCATCGCCGAGGATCTGGGTAAGCTGTTCCCCAGTGTGCGGGAGCTGCTGGCAGACAGCACCTTCCCGGGCATGAAGGTGCTGCAGTTCGCGTTCGGCGGCGGGGACAGCGAGTACCTGCCCCACAACCACGTCAAGAACAGCGTGGTCTACCCCGGCACCCATGACAACACGACGCTGACCGCCTGGTGGGACGAGAGCGCATCGGCCAAGGAGAAGGCTGTGGCCGCCGCCTACCTGCATCTGACTGGCTGTCAGCCCACCGCAAAGGAGGTGGCCGCTGTCAAAACAGAGGCGGCCCGCACCGCGCTGCTCCGGGCTGCGCTGGGCTCTGTGGCCGATCGTGCCATCATCCCCATGGCCGACTGGCTGGGCCTGGGCGAGGAAGCCCACCTGAACAGCCCCGGCAAGCTGGGCGGAAACTGGAGCTGGCGCGCCGCCGATGGGTTTGACACTGCCGCGCTGGCCAAGCGCATTCTGGCGGAGTGCGCCGTGTACTGCCGTACATAACCGGGCCGGAAACCCGGAGTGTGTTTAGCAGTTTGACGAAAATGTAAAAAATTACGTTAAAGTTTGTGCGTTTTGCTGGAAACGCCCGGCACAAGATGGTATAATTCCGGTAATGGGGGCTGCGCTTTCAGCGGCCGTGTGGCAAAGCTGTGCCGGAGGGGAGAGAGTCCGGCACCGGATAATGGGGAAAAACGCATGAAAAAAGAATGGACGGAACAGGATCTGCGCGCCTTTGCAGAAAACGCACAGACCGCCTTTGAAGACGTGACCCTGACGGAAGCCGATGAGGAGGCCGCGGACACCTGGCAGGACGATGGCCTGCAGGTGGATTATGTCCTGCGCAATGGGCAGGTGGACTGCGTGCTGCGCCGCCTGATCGAGGCGGACGGCAAGCTCTGGCAGCTGCAGATGACGGCTCCGCTGGCGGGCAGCGACCTGCCGGAGGATCGGATGACCGCGCGGGAGCGGGAGCTCTGCCGGGACGATATGAATCACGATTTCCTGACCGGCGTGTTCAACCGCCGCTATTTTGAAACGGAGTTCTGCACCCGGCTGGATGAGTGGACGGATGCTCACCGCTGTGCTTCGCTGGCGCTGGTGGCGCTGGACGATGAGGACGGGATGCGCGCCCGGCAGGGCGATGCCGTGATGAATCAGCTGGTCTGTTTTGTGGCCAACCAGTGGAAAAAGTACTACGACCGCCCTGCAGAGCGGGTGGTCTGCCGCCTGACGGACACGCTGTTCGCCATCGGCTGCGCGGATAAGAACTGCGCAGAGCTGGCCGAGGAGCTGAACGGCATTTATGCCGAGATGCCCCGCGCGTGTGTGGCATCGGTGGGCCTGATGCGCCGGGTGCCCTTTACCCAGTCCATCGGCTGCGCCTGCACCGGCGAGGTGCGGGGCAAGAACTGGGACGCGCTGTATCAGCTGTGCGAGCAGCGCCTGAAGGCGGCCCAGACCGCCGGCGGCGACCAGATCTGCAGCAAATAAACCGAATGCATAAAATCCCCCTTTGCGGTACAAGCTAGTGCCACAAAGGGGGATTTTTGTATGGAAAACCAGAAAAATGATAACCTGAATCTGCTGGAAGCGGTGGTGCAGAACACGGAGATGGGCAAGAACACGCTGGAACAGATCGTGCCCATGACCGAGGACCCTGCCTTCCGGGCCGAGCTCCTGCGGGAGCGGAACCTCTACCGGGAACTGAATCAGGAGGCCCACACCGCCATCGAGGCCTGCGGCGGCACGGCTCAGGGCCAGAGCATCATGGCAAAGCTCAACACCAAAATGGGCATCGGGATGAAAACGCTCACCGACAGATCTACCCGCAATCTGGCCGAAATGCTCAGCGAGGGGAGCAGTCAGGGCGTGATGGACTGCATCAAGAGCCAGAAAGACTATCCCGAAGCGGCCCCCGGCTCCAAGCGCCTGATGCAGAAGCTGCAGGATCTGGAGGAAGAGAACCGGCTGAAACTGGAGCAGTTTCTGTAAACGCCGCTCCGGCTGCTCAGAGTGCTTCCACCATGGCCGCCACGATCCTGGTGGCGGTAGCCACGTACTCGGCGATGCTGAATTTCTTCACCACCAGCACCTCGTGGCCGTCCTCGTCGGCGTTGTCGCTCATGGCGCGCAGGATGACGCAGGGCACATCGTTCTTGGCGGCGATCTGGCTCACAGCGGCACCCTCCATCTCAACACAGTCGGGGGCGCACTTGGTTTCGATGGCGGCCTTGGTCTCGCTGTCGCCCACGAACAGGTCACCGGTGGCGATCTTGCCGGTCAGGGCCTTGACCCCAGCCTCGGCGCAGGCTTTTTCAGCGGCGGCGATGAGGGCCGGATCACCGGCGTACTCCTTCAGGTAGGGCGGGTTCTGGCAGATCATGTCCAGCTGGGCATCGTGGTAGAGCACCGTCTTGCCGATGACCACATCACCAATGCCGATCTTGCTGGTCATATTGCCTGCAATGCCGGAGAAGATGATCTTCTCGGCACCGTATCGGGTGATGAGCACCTGAGTGGTGGCGGCGGCATTGGCCTTGCCCATGCCTGCACAGCAGACCACGACCTGCTTGCCTGCCAGCGTGCCCCTGTGATACTCCACGCCGCCGTAGGGTTCCACGGTGACATTTTCCAGCTTTGCACACAGCTGATCGACTTCATCGGGCATTGCGCCCATAATTCCGATAATCATATAGATGTCCTTTCTCCTGGGCAAAAGTGTCTCCCGCGCGCCGCGCGGGAGACACTTTTATCATACATCAGACGTTGAACAGGAACTCGATCACGTCGCCGTCCTTCACGACGTACTCCTTGCCCTCGGTGCGCTGCAGGCCCTTGGCCTTGACAGCGGCATAATCGAAGTTGTTGGCTTCCAGGTCGCCGTAGCCGATGACGCTGGCGCGGATGAAGCCGCGCTCGAAATCGCTGTGGATCTTACCGGCGGCCTGAGGTGCCTTGGTGCCCTTGCGGATGGTCCAGGCGCGGCACTCCTTTTTGCCGTCGGTCAGGAAGGAGATGAGGCCCAGCAGGTCGTAGCTGGCAGTAATGAGGTTGTCCAGGCCGCTGGCCTCGATGCCCATCTCGGCCAGGAAAGCCTTCTTCTCCTCGGGGGAGTAGTCGGCAATGTCCTCTTCGGTCTTGGCGCAGATGGGAATGTAGCGGGCCCCCTCCTCGGCGGCGCGGGCGGCCACCAGCGGGACATAGCGGTTATTCTCAATGCCCTCCATCAGATCATCCTCGCCCACGTTGCAGGCGTAGAGCACGGGCTTGGAGCTCAGCAGGCCCATCTCGTGCAGCACGGCCTGCTGCTCGGCATCCCCCTCGTCAAAGTCAAAGCTGCGGGCGGGCTTGCCTGCGCTCAGGTGGTCGGCCAGCTTCTGCAGCCAGGCGGCCTCTGCGGCAGCACCCTTGTTGTTGCCGCTCTTGGCAGCCTTGGCCATCCGGCCCGCGCGGTTCTGAACGACCTCGAGGTCAGAGAGGATCAGCTCGTAGTCAATGGCATCGATGTCGGCGATGGGGTCAACGGCCTCGGCCTTGGTCACGTCCTCCACCACATGGATGATGTTGTCGTCATCAAAGCAGCGCACCACGTGCACGATGGCATCGCACTCGCGGATGTGGCCCAGGAACTTGTTGCCCAGGCCGGCACCCTGGCTGGCACCCTTGACCAGACCGGCGATGTCTACAAACTCCACGATGGCAGGTGTCTTTTTATTGGTCTGCCAGATCTCAGCCAGCTTGTCCAGCCGCTTGTCCGGCACGGCCACGATGCCGCTGTTGGGCTCAATGGTGCAGAAGGGGTAGTTGGCGGCTTCCGCGTTCTTGGTGGAGGTGATGGCGTTGAACAGAGTGGACTTGCCGACGTTCGGCAGACCGACGATACCTAGTTTCATTTTTATCTTTACCTGTCCGAAAACCCTTTATTTATGCGGGTTTTCGCCTTTCTCTATATTTTTATTACACCCTTTTTACACCCTTTTTTCAACTGTGGGTGTAGCTGCTTCAAATTGCTGAACAGCTTTTGCAAGGGACTCGTCCGTAACATGAACATACCTGTCCATTGTTGTTTTAATACTTGCGTGTCCTAATAGTTGCTGTAAAACTTTAGGTTGTACGCCGCGTTCAATCGCGCGTGTAGCATAAGTGTGTCGTAAGGCGTGCATACAAAAACGCTTAATACCAGCTTCATCACACAATTTATATAAATGTGTATCGTAGGAACTGTTTTTAGCAGGTTCTCCTGTTCGCCAGTTGATAAATACCAAATCCCGCATGACAAGACATTTCTTTTCTCCCGTTCTGCTGTCTGTGTACTCCAAAATCTGTGAAAGCATTTCAGACTCTTTCCGGGTATCTTTTTCATCATAACAACTTTTTAGGATTGTATATGCGCGTTCTGTAAGCGGAATAGTACGATAACTTTTTTTCGTTTTAGGCGGACCGGCACGCCAATATCTCCGGCTGTGTCGATACTCTAAACTCTTATTTACAGTTAAAGTACGTTTTTTCCAATCAATAGCGTCCCATGTCAGACCAATCAATTCAGCCGTTCTCAAACCCGTTTCTAATAACAAAGCATACTGTCTATAATTATGAGAACGCTCTGCGGCTTCAAGAAACTTTTCCTGTTCCTCAACGGTTAAGTATTTAATATCATCTACTGCCCGGACTGGTTTCGTATATCGAACACCATTCATAGGGTGCTTTGCAATAATATCATTCATAACTGCTGATTTGAACATAGTTCCCATTGAAATATAGGTCTGCCGGATTGTTGAGCCTGCATATTCTGTTTCCATTCGATTTAAGACAGCTTTACAGTGCATAGGTTTTACATCAGCTATACACATAGTTCCTATCAATGGTTGAATATTTTTTTCGTAACGCTCACGATAATTTCTTATCGTATTTGGCGCAAGGTCACAAATGATATTATCAATCCAATAATTGAACCATTTGTCTACTGTCATATCAGGCGCAGTAACGATTAGATTATGTGTATCTTCATACTTTGCGTCAGCAAGCCATTTTTTTGCTTCTGGCAGCGTTTTGAAATATCCATTTTGACGCGCACCATTTTTAGCATAAAATCTTGCGAAATACAAACCGTCCTTTCTTTGACAAATACCTTTTCCACACTCTTTGCCTTTTAAATTTTTTCCCATGACGGACTCCTTTCACGTTAAAAAAAAGAGTCCAACGCAAATATAAAGTATATCACAAGGACTCCGTTTTTTCAATCTTAACAGACAAATATTTCAGCTATTAAAGGCTATATAATCAATTCTCGGCGAATGTATTCCTCAAATTCTTTACGCTTCACTAACTTTCGTGTTCCAACATATAAAACAAAAGGGCAGTTTGGCTGTTTTAACATGGAGTCAATCTTATTGATACCTATGTTGCTATATTCAGCGGCTTCCCTTATTGTTAATGTTATTTTCAAATGGATAGGTACTCTTACTTCTGTTTCCTTATATAAATGCAGTTCTTTTTCTTCACTGCTATTTGATTTATTCATTAGAATGTCCCCCTATCTTTTTCAATTTAACAAAAAATAGGCTCATCAGACGGTTTTAGCAAACCTCACAAGAATTTCACTTCCACATGGTTCTCATGCAGCTCTACCCGTTGCCTGCGACGCTTCTAACGCTCGGACTACGGCGGTAAAGGAGTATCATTATACCGATATATGGATTATGGCGACAGAGTTGCTAAGTCTGCTATGGAACGCTGATAGTTCTCGCTCGTTTTGTCCCTCCTTTCAGTCATGGCGTATCAGCCCAACGGCTCCCCATATATCGAATGTATCTGATTTGCCTTATGCTGCGTCGCCGTTCTATTGCGCCGCTTTCTTTGTCAAAGAGCAGAGGGCTGTTCT
>OGUD01000411.1_pt1 | contig 37332 bp, 28 predicted proteins | sample 1573671 | NCBI WGS metagenome assembly OGUD01 (sample SAMEA2582065, study PRJEB24529) | metagenome | biome: Human gut stool | place: China | collected 2011 | reverse complement strand
TTTGCCCGCTATCTGTGCCCAGGCAGTCCTTGCTGGTAAAAGGCAGGGAAGCCCCGTCCAATTAATAATTGGGCGGGGAGGATTCACGTTTCAAGCTTTCGAACCCGCTGAGTCGCTTCGGGACGACGCTGAGGCGGAGTGCCCGTTGGAAGAGTAGACTTAAACGCTTTCCCTCCGTGCAAAGTGCCCGCCCCGCGCAGCGGAACGGAACGGAGAGGAACGGACCAGACTGGACAGACCAGAGGAGAAGCGGCCTTGACCGATCAGTTTTCCATCATCACCACGCTCGTGACGGGCTTCGGGCTTGCGCTTGTTTTCGGGTGGCTTGCAGAGCGCTTCCTGAAGACCCCCACGCTTGTGGGCTACATCATCGCGGGCGTGTCCGTGGGCCTCTTCCCGCTCCTTCCCAACGTCGACCGCGTCGTCACGGAGCAGTTCGCCGAAATCGGCGTGATGCTCCTGATGTTCGGCGTGGGCCTGCATTTCTCGGTCGCCGACCTCGTGAAGGTCAAGGGCGTGGCCGTCACGGGCGCGATGCTGCAGATGGCCGCATCGGGCGCCGCCGGCACGGCCGTCGCGCTCCTTGCCTGGGACTGGGCGCTTCCCAATGCGATCGTCTTCGGCATGACGCTCTCCTGTGCATCGACCGTCGTCGTGATGAAGGCCCTTGAGCTTCGCAAGCTTTCCGTCACGCCGAGCGGCCAGGTCGCCATCGGCTGGCTCGTCGTGCAGGACCTCGTCACCGTCTTCATCATGGTGTGCCTGCCGCTCGTCGCGCAGGTGACGCAGGGCGAGGGGCCCGTTGATCCGAGGCTCATCGTCATCTCGCTCTCCAAGACGCTGCTCGGCGTCGCGGTGTTCGTGGCCGGCATGCTCATCGTCGGCAAGCGTCTCTTCCCGTGGATTCTCCAGCGCGTGGCGCTCTCGGGTTCCCGCGAGCTCTTCACGCTCTGCGTGCTTGCGATCGCCATCGGGATCGCCTACGGCGCAGGTGCGATCTTCAACGTGAGCTACGCTCTGGGCGCCTTCTTCGCAGGCATGGTGATGCGCGAGTCTAGCTTTGCGCACCGTGCGGCCCGCAACTGCCTGCCGTTGCAGGACGCGTTTTCGGTGCTGTTCTTCATCTCCGTGGGCCTCATGCTCGACCCGTACGTCTTCGTGAACGAACCCTGGGCCGTGATCGCCGTGATGCTCATCATCATGTGCATCACGAGCAGCGTGACGGCCGCGCTCGTGCTGCTTCTGGGCTGGCCGCTCGACACGGCCCTCGTCATGGGCGCCTGCGTCTCGCAGCTCGGTGAATTCTCCTTCATTCTCTGCGGCCAGGGCATTGCGCTCGGGATCGCGACGCCGGGCACGATGAGCATCGTCGTGGCAGCCTCGATTCTGACGATCGCGCTCAATCCGCTGATGTTCACTGCCATCCCGCACGTGAGGAACCTCCTCGTCTCCCGCCGTCCGTTCTTTGCGCGCATGGCCGAACGCGTCTCGCCGCTCGCCTCCGTCGAGCCCAAGGCCATCAAGGGGCACGTGCTCATCGCGGGCGTCAACGAGGTCGTACTCGCGCTCCTGCCGAGGCTCGAGGCCCGCGGCATCGACTTCACCTGCTTCGTGATGAGCGACACGACCGCCGCGGTCGTCGACTCCTACAAGCATGGTTCGGCCATCGTCGGCAATCCGTCCGACCCCGCGCTCCTCGTCCAGGGCCATCTCGTCGATGCCGAGGTCCTCGTGCTGCCGTCCTCCGACATGGTCCTCAACAAGACCGTCTTTGCGGCCGCGCGCGAACTCAAGCATGACTGCCGCATCATCGTGCGCGTCGCCAGCCCCGAAAACCTCAGGGCTGTGCCGTCCGACGAACACACCCGCATCCTCAACGACACCCAGATCGCCTCCGAAAGCCTCGGTGAGGCCGTGGCCGACGTCTTCGGCATCGGCGCTCAGGTTCGCCACGAAAAGGCGGTCGCACGAGGCGAGGCGACGAACGACATCGACGAGGACGAAGGCGTCGCCATCATCGCGCAGGCCCGCGCCGAAGCCGCCGCGAGCGCCGCCCGGCATGCGGCCCGAAACACCTCCCGCCGTTCGATCTTCGACGGCATCAGGGAGAAGATGGCGAAGCGCCGCGAGGAAAAGGCGAGGGCGAAGGCCGCCGTCAAGGCCGCCCAGGCCACTCAGGCTGCCGAGGGTGGTGAAGCCGCAGACGCCGCGTTCGATGCGTCCGCCGTTCCCGAGGCTCAAAAGCCCTCCTTCTTCTCCGGCATGAAGGACAAGATCGTCGGCCTTCGCGTCAAGCAGAGGATTGCGGATCTCAAGGTGAAGGAAAAGATCGCGGACCTCAACGTCAAGGAGAAGATCGACAACCTCAACGTCAAGGAGAGGATCGAGAACCTCGACGTCAAGGGCCGCATCGAAAATCTCAACCTCAAGGACAAGATGGACAAGATCAAGGGCGTTGACTACAAGAAGTGGATGCCGTCCTTCGGCAAGTCCGCCGCTGCCGGAGCCGCAGGCGCCGCTGCCGCTGAAGCCGCTCAAACTGCAGAAGCTGCTGAAAAGGCTGAGACTGCCGAGGCCGCTCAGCCCGTTCAGGCCGAATCCGCCGCGCCCGCTGCAGCGCCTGTCGACGTACAGCCCGAAGTCGTGCAGCCCGAGAGCGCCGTCGAAGAGGAACGCACCACCGAAGTTCAGGCAGCCGTCGTGAGCGAACCTTCCGTGAAGGACGTTCCTGCGTCCGATGCGCCGGCTGATGCACCTGCCGAGGCGGCGTCCGAAGAGGCGAAGCCCGCGGTCACGGACGACGTGAAGAAAACCGAACAATAACCAGAGGATCATGAGCAGGAGGACGCGGTTCATCGGCAGGCTCACGCAACCCGCAGGCACCTTGCCTGCGCTGGTTTGGGCCGCGTGCATCCTTCTCATTCTTGCGCTCACCGTCATCGGCTTTCCGAAGGGCGCCCTTTCGACCGACATTCTTGATCTGCTGCCGTCCTCTTCCGCCGACGTGAGGACGGGAGAACTTGCTCAGGCCGCCACGCGCGGCATCGCCGACCGCGTGATCTGGGCCGTCCGCGAGGACGCGTCGAACCCCGGCGCTGCGGACGAATTCGTCCGAAGCCTCTGGGAGCGCGAGCTCGTTACGTCGCTTTCGGGCCGCATGGACGAAGCGGACCGCAGGATCTGGCTTGAGGCCATGAGGCGGGACGTACTCGGCCTGCTCGACGAGAAGACCGTCTCGGGACTTCTCGGGGACAAGGCAAAGGGGCACCTGAGGTGGATGCTCGGCCAGCTCTACAGTCCCGTCGCAGGCGTCACCGGCGACGAGTGGCGCGCGGATCCCTGGCTTCTTCTCCGCTCGGTCATGATGTCTCAGGGAAGAGGCATGCCGACGCTCGACGACGGCTGGATCACCGCAAAGGATTCCGAAGGGCGCTCCTGGCGCCTGCTGACGGGCCGCGTGCCCGAATCCGCGCTCTCGGGCGACGGGCTCAAGGCCTGGATCGCCGCCGAGGCCGACATCCGCAGGGCCGTTCTGTCCGAACGTCCCGACGCCGCCATCGCAGGGCAGGGCGTTCTCTACTACAGCCATCACGCGGCTTCTCAGGCCGAGCGCGACATGAAGCGTCTCGGTTCGCTCTCCTGCGTGCTCCTCGCCGTCTTCATCTTCGTCGCCTTCCGAAGCTTCAGGCCCGTTCTCCTCTGCCTGCTTTCCGTCTCGGCGGGCGCGCTCTGCGGCACGGCCGCCACGCTGGCGGTCTTCGGGTCGCTCCATGCCGTCACGCTCGTCATGTGCCTGAGCCTCATCGGCATCTCGGCCGACTACACGACCTACTATCTGATGCGCCGCCGCTGGGCGGGCGGGATCGAAACGCCCGCAGGCACTCTCAGACACCTGAGGCCCTCGCTTCTGCACGCGCTTCTCACCACGGTCACGGCCTATGCGCTCATGCTCGCCGCGCCTTTCCCCGGCCTCAGGCAGCTCGCGCTCTTTGCGGTTTGCGGACTCGCGGGCGCCTGGCTCACGGTCGTCGCCTGGTTCCCGTTCCTCGTCAAAAGCTTCCCCGTCCGTCCTCTGCCCGCCCGAAGCCTGCTTTCGGCCTACGCGGACGCATGGACGCAAGGGCGCCTCTGGACGAAGGCCTTCCTCGTCCTCTTTGCCTGCGTATCGGTCTTTGGCGTCGCGCGCCTTAGCGTCAACGACGACCTCTCGGCCCTGCAGACGCCGCCCGTCAGACTTGCCGCAGAAGAGAAGGTGATCTCCTCGCTTCTCGGCATCGGCTTTTCCCAGACGTGGTTCGCCGCCACGGGCAAAACCCCCGACGAGGCGGTGCAAACGCTTGAGCTCTTGCGACCGAAGATTCATGAACTGGAAAAAGAGGGCTTTATTTCGCGTCCCGTGATGGTGCCCCTCAGAAGCCTTGACGTGCAGGAAAAGGCCCTTGCCGCGATGAAGGCTGCAGAGCCCTCGATGACGGCAAAGCTCGCGCCGCCCTGCGGGAAATCCGGCTGCACGCCCTACGGGACCGTGAAGCTTGCGTCATGGCTGGCTGGCCCGTTGGGCGACAACTACCGCTCGCTCGTTGCCCGCACGTCCGAGGGCGTCGTGATCCTCGTGCCCGTGACGCTCTCGGCCGGAAAGGATGCGGCCGCGGCTGCCGCCGCGGCTGCGGCCAGGATCGACGGCGTTTACTGGCTCAACCGCCGGGCCGACTTCGGGGAGCTCTTCTCGGCCTTCCGCCTCGGTCTCACGGGGCTCATCGCCGCAGGACTCGCCGTGCTCGGACTCATGCTCGTGAAGCTCTTTGGCGCAAGGCTTGGGCTCGTCGCGTCGCTGCCCGTCGCGGGCGGCCTGCTTGCGGGCCTTGCCGCTGCGGGCATCACGGGCACGCCCGTCAATCTCTTCAGTCTCTTCGCGCTCATCCTCGTCATGGGGATCGGCGTCGACTACACGATCTTCTTTCATTCGGAGGAAGGCGCGGGATCCGCGGACGAGCCGCGGGACCACGTCCTTCATGCGATGGCGGTGGCGCTTGGAAGCACGCTTCTTTCGCTCGGCATTCTGGTGCTGAGCGAGACGCCGGCCGTGCGAAGCTTCGGCCTGGTGCTTTCGGCGGGCGTTCTTTTCGCCTTCCTGCTTGCGCCCGCCACGCGCCTCATCACAAGACGGAACACATACAGGGAGGAGCGTCCACGATGACGTCCGCTTCTTTCAGGGGCCTTGCGGCGCTGGCCGCCGCGCTCATGCTCACGGGCTGCGCCACGGAGCCCGAGTCGCCCGAACTCTTCTTCTGGGTCAAGCCCGGCGTGTGCGCCGCGCTGCCCGACAGTCCCTGCGGCGCCGACATGACCGAAAACGCCATTCTCACGGCGGTCCGCGACGGGCGCACCGAGCGCCTTCTCACGGTCAGGGCCTGCCGCGGCGGCCTGATGTCGCTCGACGTGATGACCCTCACGGGCATGGCCCTCATGAGCGTCACCTACGACGGCACCATGCTCGTGTCGACGAACTACGTGCCGCTCCCCAAGGAGCTTCGCGCAGAGCAGATCGTCGCCGACATTCTGATGGGCACGCTCCCCGCCGAAGCGTGGACGACGCTTCCTTCGGGTTATCATCTCAGGATTGAGGAAAAATCGAGAACGCTCGTCGACGGCGACGGCGCCGAAATCGAGCGCTTCACGTATGCAGACGGCCCCCGCGGCGCCAGGCTCGCGAGCCTCAGGCACGAGGCCTTCGGGTATTCGATCGGCTTTCGCTATCTCGAGGATCCCGCCGTTCCCGATTCCACCACCGACAAGCCCGGCCCCAACGAGGAGAAAGCACAGTGACGGTTTATGTTGAAGCCCTGTCGCTCGTCAACGCACTCGGCGAAGACGACGATGCCATTCTTGCCAATCTGGCCGAAGGCCGCGCGCCCGGCATGGAGGGGTCCCTCGTGCTCACCGTCGACGGGTTCGAGGCTCCGTTCGGCCACGTGACGATTGATCTGCCCGACACGAATCCGCTGTCCTCGCGCAACAACAGGCTCCTCAGGGCCTGTTGGAACCTCAGGAAGACCGAGTTCGAAAGCCGCCTCAAGGACTTTGAGGACGAGCGCATCGCCGTCGTGCTCGGCACGAGCACCTCGGGCTCTCAGGAGTTCTCCGACTGGTGGAAGGCACGAAAGTTCGGCTCGGAAATGCCGCCTTTTGCAGGCGAATGGCAGGAAATGGGCGATCCTTCGCGCGATTTCGCATCATTTGTAGGTGCTAAGGGCCCCGCCTATACGATCGCGACGGCCTGCACGAGCTCGGCCCGCGCCATTATCAGCGCAGCCCGCCTTCTTGAGGCGGGTCTGGCCGACGCCGTCATTGCGGGCGGCGCCGACACCTTCGCCGACATGCCCCTGAACGGCTTTCACGCCTTGGGCGTGCTCGCGGGCGAGCGCACGCGTCCCCTGACCGACCATCGTCCCGGCATCACGATCGGCGAGGGTGCAGGCCTGATGCTTTTCACCCGCCGTCCCTCGGCCGTGAAGCTTTCGGGCTGGGGCGAGAGCTCCGACGGTCACCACATGTCGAGTCCCGAACCCGAGGGCAGGGGCGCCGAGGCGGCCGTGCGCGGCGCGCTCTCGCGTGCGGGCCTCACGCCCGACGACATCGTCTACGTGAATCTTCACGGCACGGGCACGGGGCAGAACGACGCCTCCGAGCTTGCCGCCATGAACCGCGTCTTCGGCGGGCGCACCGCAATGTCGTCCACCAAGACCTATACGGGCCACACGCTCGGCGCCGCAGGCGTCACCGACGCGGGGCTGCTCGTGCTCGGACTGATGCACGGGGGGCTGAAGCTCCCCGCCCAATTCTCCGAAGGCCAGACGCCCGACGAGACGCTTCCGCTCTCGGGCGTGTTGCGCGAACCCGCGCTCATTGCGCCCGGCCCCGTCATGAGCACGAACCTCGCCTTCGGCGGCAGCAACACGGCCCTCATCTTCGAACCGAATTCCTGAACGGCACGAATCCATGTCTGAAACCACCCAAACCGAATTTCTTGATCCGGAAAGCTATCTCCCGCACAGGAAGCCCATGTGCGTCATCACCCGCGTCGTCAGCGTGGGCGAGGCGGATGTCACGACCGAGGCGGATCTGGACGCCAACGGCGTCTTCGCCACCCACTGGCGTCCCGATGGAGAGCTGCCCGAAGCCTTCTTCCTCGAGGTGATGGCCCAGACGATCGGCATCTGGTCGCACGTGCACGACGATCTTACCGTCATGCCCGTGGGCGACAGGAAGGCCGACGCGGGGCTCCTGCTTTCGGTGCGCGGCATCAGGATCGAGCGTTGCGTCAGGAGAGGCGAGGGCACTCTCGTCTGCACCATGTCGAAGATGATGCTCGACGACCGTCTCGCGGTCTTCGAGGGCACGGTCTCGTGCAACGGCGAAGCCGTCGCTTCGGGACGCCTCACCGTCTTCCAGCCGCTGGAGAGCGAAATCGACTCGCTTCTCGCCGTCTGACGGCATAATTCACCCTCATACTGAAAGTCAATTCAAAAACGGATCATGACCGACTACAAGAAAACCGTTCTCATCACAGGCGCCTCGCGCGGTATCGGACGCGTGTGCGCGGTCGAGCTCGCCCGCACGGGGCACGCGCTCGTTCTCAACAGCCGCAGGCCGTCCGCCGAGATGGACGAGACCGTCCGCCTCTGCGAAGAGGCGGGTGCAGAGGTTCGCACGCTCTTCTTCGACGTGGGCTCGACCGAGGCCGCCCGCACGGCGATCGAGGCCGACATCGCGGCCAACGGCGCCTACTGGGGCGTCGTCCTCAACGCAGGCGTCACCTGCGACAACGCCTTCCCCGCACTTGAGGAGGAGGACTGGAAGCGCGTGATCGACGTCGACCTCAACGGCTTCTACAACGTCATCCATCCCGCCGTCATGCCGATGGTCAGGGCCCGCAAGGGCGGTCGCATCGTCACGATGTCGTCGGTTTCGGGCGTCACGGGCAACCGCGGCCAGACCAACTACAGCGCCGCCAAGGCGGGTCTCATCGGCGCCTCGAAGGCGCTCGCCGTCGAGCTCGCCAAGCGCCGCATCACGGTCAACTGCGTCGCGCCCGGCCTCATCGACACGGGCATGGTCGACATGAACGAAATCGCCCGCGAGCACGCGATGACGATGATTCCGATGCAGCGCATCGGCACCCCGGAGGAAGTGGCGGCCGTCGTCGGCTTCCTCATGGACGAGCGTGCGTCCTACATCACGCGCCAAGTCATCAACGTCAACGGAGGCATGATCTGATGCGCAGAGTCGTAGTCACCGGCATGGGCGGCGTCACGTCGTTCGGCCAGAACTGGGAAACGGTCAAGGCGGGGCTTCTCGCCCACAGGAACGCGGTGCGCCGCATGCACGAATGGGACGATATCGAGGGACTCAACGCCAGGCTTGGCGCGCCCGTCCTCGACTTCAGGCTGCCCGAACACTACACGCGCAAGCGCATCCGCTCGATGGGCCGCGTTTCGCTCCTTTCGACTCGCGCGACCGAGCTCGCCCTCGAGCAGGCAGGCCTCATCGACGATCCTGTCATCAAGAGCGGCCGCACCGGCATCGCCTACGGTTCCTGCACGGGCAGCACCCGCGCCGTTGCCGACTTCGGCGAGATGATCGTCAACCGCAACACGCGCGGCATCACCGCCACGACCTACGTGCAGATGATGCCGCACACCACGGCCGTCAACACGGGCCTCTTCTTCGGCATCACCGGCCGCGTCATCCCGACACCGAGCGCCTGCACGTCGGGCTCCCAGGCGATCGGCTACGCCTGGGAGGCCATCCGCCACGGCTATCAGGACGTCATGGTGGCGGGCGGCGCCGAAGAGCTCTGCCCCTCCGAGGTCGCGGTCTTCGACACGCTCTTTGCTGCCAGCACCCGCAACGACGAGCCCGAGCTCACGCCGCGTCCCTTCGACGCCAACCGTGACGGCCTCGTGATCGGCGAAGGCGCTTGCACGCTCGTGCTCGAGGAGCTCGAGCACGCCCGCGCCCGCGGCGCCAGGATCCACGCCGAACTCGTCGGCTTTGCGACGAACTGTGACGCCACCCACATCACGCAGCCCAACAGCAAAACCATGCGCATCTGCATGGAGGAGGCGCTCAGGACCGCAGGCCTCGCACCCTCCGACATCGGCTACCTGTCCGCCCACGGCACCGCCACCTCGCGCGGCGACTGCGCCGAGTCGAACGCCACGGCGTCGCTATTCGGCAACAGGACGCCCGTCTCATCCCTCAAGAGCTTCTTCGGCCACACGCTCGGCGCCTGCGGTTCGATCGAGGCCTGGCTTGCCATCGAGATGATGCGCGAAGGCTGGTTCAGCCCGACCATCAACCTCACCGACATTGATCCCGAATGCGGCGAACTCGACTACATCACGGGCACGGAGCGCAGGATCGACACCGAGTTCGTCCAGAGCAACAACTTCGCCTTCGGCGGCATCAACACGTCGCTCATCTTCAAGCGAATGTAAGCCGAAATCCCAACCGAATAACTACACGTTAGGAGAATTTTTCTCCTGAAATGTTGGAGGATCCTCCTTTAACAAAACCCGCGTAATTCCCCATCCAATGCGACGCATTGGGTGGGGATGGATAGCGGGCCGAGCGTTAGCTCGGCTACAGCTGTATAGTATTGAGTACGGTTCTGGTGCTCATTTTTCCATGATTCGACACCACCAAATCCCAATGGATGTAATTGTTGCAGACGCTGTCTGCGCGGCTTCGAAATAACGGTCTTTGAAATGTCTCAACGAGTGGAACGGATAGTCGTCAAGCCCGGGCATACGCATTAGACGTTCTGATCGACGAACTCATCTACACATACGAAATCAGCTTGCTTTCGGGAAAAAATCTGGAGGAACGCCTGATTATTCAGAATTCGTGCACAGCCTACGACGTCTTTACCCGCATTGATGGGCAGGCGATGTCCTACGACACCGACTACTTCAATCAGGAAGAGATTGATTTTCTGAATTTCATTGCCAAGGCTACCCGCAGCAATCAGCTTTTTCTGACCAATGCCGTTCAACTGAACATGGTCAAGCTGCGCCCGCTCTACGATTGGTTCGAATCCAAATTGACTGTCATCAGTCCTAACAGTGAATTTATTTCAATTCAACGTTTGGCTGATCCTGGAGATGTACTCAGCGAACACGCCATCAAATTGATGCGCATTTTTGGTACCGGCATCGACCATTTCGAAACAGTCAAACTGGCCGATATTGACTCTTCGTTGCCTAAAAAGTTATTGAGCGGTATCAAACAAAAAATGAGCCGCCCGGACGACGTCAATGGAAGCAATGATATCATCGTTCGAATGGAAAATGATGAACTGGTTTTCGAAAAGCTCCTTGCTATTCATAAAAACCTGCACGGCGAGAACATCCGATTTCAGCTGAGTGAAGAATCCGATGGTACGAAGAGGCTTTTGGATCTCATCCCCGCCCTTGCAAAGCTGAAGAAAGGGCAGGGGACTGTTTTCGTCATCGACGAATTGGATCGAAGCTTGCATACCCAGTTGCCGGAATGGCTTCTGAAATACTTTTTGGACGTATGCCATGCCGACAGCCGCGATCAGCTCATTTTCACTACGCACGACGTCAACATCCTGACGCAGGACATTTTCCGTCGTGACGAATTGTGGGGAATCGACAAAAACCCTGATGGCGCTTCCATTCTTTATTCATTCAGGGACTTCAAAAAAAATCAGAAGCGATAGAAACATTCGTAAATGTCTATCTGAACGGCCTGATGGGGGCCGTTCCTACAATCCTCTGAATTTTGGAGTTCAAGCATGGCTAGGGCAGTCTCACTGAACAAACTTACGAACCAACGCCATGCTGACGCATGAGGTCAACAACAGCGGTCGCAGACTCGACAACAAGCTGATGGGCTTCACGCCTGAATCGGCCGAAGGCTTCGATGTTGAACCTTGGTTGCCGTGGAATTATCTTGCCCTGAGAGATCGAGAGGGCTGATCGCAACCGCGTGGTACGAGAACCGTATGCCACGTGGTGTGGGAGGACGCCCGTGGAAATGATCCACGGGTTCCTACCCGATTTGGTACCAGTTACTCCCGAAAAGAAACAGACGATCCGATTCTGATGTCGCCGGCTCTATCAATTTGGGTTGGCCAGTCTATTTTGCCCCCTCATTAACCTTGGGTTTTACAAAGAAGTTCACGCGATCTTTTTCGATGATCATTGGAGGTGTAGTACGACCATTGATCTTAGAGTTAGACGTGAGATACATGAACGTATATTCGGGTAGGTGATGTGCCCCCTTCATCATTGTTTCAACCCAGGGCAGCTGTTTGTCAAGACCATAGAAACCAACATAGTTGACATTCCCTTCGGCTGTAAAAGAGTAAGCAGAGAACTGAGGTTCACCCAAAACCTTAGAAGTCAGATTTGGAGTCACCCATGCACTGTAAGAGTTGATATACACGCCACACCATTCATTGTCGTCGTCACTTTCATTCGAGTTCTTACAGCCTAACTTATCATCACTAAAAGTGACCGTATGGACTTTACGATTGAAAGCGTAATCAAATGTTTTATCAACAACTCTCGCGTTCGGATAGGCCTCTTGAATGATCGCTTTCATAGAATTAACGGCACGATCAACGAAAATTTTTCGCGCAACTAGATAACGTGCCTTGATCCCATCGACCACGGGAACATCTTCTTCTCGAACATAACCAAAAATCGAGTTGTACTTTTCGCCAGGAGTCGATTTGAATGAATCTTCTAGAAGCGCTAGCCCAAAACCAATACCTAATGACTTCCCAAAACTTGTTGTTCCAGGAAGACCACCAACACGCCCCGCAGTTTGCAGACTACCTGACCAGACTAAGCTATCAAGCATGACCGAGCTATCATTTCCGAGCTCAATCCCTTGAGCAACTTCTTGATCATCAATTTCAATTTCGAAAATTTTCCCAATATTACCGGCGCGACTTACTTCTGGATCATAAGTCGCCGAGTCTTGTAGCAACGACGCACAACCAGTCAGCATCGTCGATGATGCAAGCATAGGCAAAAACCATATCTTCTTCATAATTAATCCTTGGGAGTGTCAAGATTTTTTGGTTTGGGGAGGTTATTCCAAGGGCAGCCCAACGAGGTTGTCATTTGTTTTTTGTGATCAGTATGCCAGACCCGATGCGATAGCACAGGAAGTCTAATCCTATCTCTTGTCTTGCGCCATGACACCTGTAAAGCGCTCGCCAAAGACCAGAGCGAATTGAGGCATGGCAGCAGACCATCTGACTGTAGTAGGCCGTGAAATTCATGATGGCCGGGTAAATCAACTTCCGGGCAGCGTACGGATCTCAGCCGGAAACTGGAAGAACGTGATTACCTGCGTCGGCTTCTTTCGCCAATAAGGGCCCTTTGGATCGCTGGTTTTCACCGGGCCTAATTCGGTTGCCTCCGCCACGTCGACGGCAAGCTTACGCCGCCCGACGCCAAGGCTTGTCTCGCTTGGCACAGCGAAGAGTCCATCGCCAAAGCGGGAGAGCGCTTCAACTTTGAGTCTTATTTCAAGGATCCGCGTGACGGATCGGAAATCCGCAAGAAGGTTGCCATCAACCGCATGACAGCTTCCATTACGGTCGTACCGATCAGTGCGTCAACTGCCATCGCGAACATCGTCTTAGCACCGTCACCTGCGAAAAGTGCCACGACATCGACCCCTGAAAGATGAAGGCGCCGCGTTAAGCCTGTTGAGCACATATGGTGCGACATGAAAAAACCGCCTGTGTTGTGAACAGCGCGGGCGGTTGTTGTTTTCTCGACGGCCGGTGCGTTGGGGAGGGCGACTCTTGTTTTCGCCTTTGACCTGTCTGCTCAGGTCAATGCCGTCGATTTCGAGGCTGGGACGATTAATGTGCCTTGGCGTATGCCGAGGCGTTGGTGCCTGCGATTCGGCCGAAGGTCACGATGTCCGCGACGGCATTGCCGCCGATGCGGTTGCCGCCATGGACTCCGCCCGTGATTTCACCTGCTGCGAAGAGGCCGGGAATGGACTTGCCCGCCTTCGACTGTACTTCAGCCGACGGATTGATCGTCACGCCACCCATCGTGTGATGGATGCCAGGGGTGACGAGGGCGGCGTAGTAGGGAGCCTTGTCGAGCGGGATGAGCATTTCGGGACGGCCGAAGGTTTCATCCTTGCCGAGCTTGTAGGCCTCCTGATAGGCCTTCATCGTCGCCTCAAGCGTTGCGAGAGGAACGTTGATCTTGGCGGCCAGATCCTTGACGTCCGATGCCTTTACCGAGTAGCCCTGTTCAAAGTATCCGCGGGAGAGCTTGTTCGAGTCGTAGATGGACTGATCGTAGATCAGGTAGGCGACTCCGTCTTTCTGCTTGAGCACGTTCTGAGAGACCACATCGCGGGTGAGAAGCTCGTTCGTGAAGCGCTTGCCGTCCTTGTTGACGAGGATGGCGCCGCGGGCACGCATGGATTCGGAAATGAGGTGGCCGTTCTTTGGTACGACGGTCGGATGAATCTGGATCTGTTCGATGTCCGTGAAGGATGCGCCGACCTTTTCGGCAAGGTCAAGGCCTTCGCCGAGTGCACCGGGATGGTTCGTGGTCGCGAAGCCTTTGAGTTCGGGGCGGTACTTTTCAACCATGGCGTGGTTTGCACCGAAGCCGCCTGTGGCCAGCACGATCGCCTTGGTGTCGATGGTTTCGGTTCCCTTTGTCGTCTTGACCTTGACGCCGGCGACCGCGCCGTCCTTCATCAGAATGTCGACGACCTGATGGTTCTTGAGGATATCGACCTTGTCGGCCTTGAGTCGGGCGGTCAGAACGCGAAGAACTTCAGGCCCGACGGCGGAGCCGTCACAGGGGCCGTGACCGCGCGCAATGGACTGACCGCCACCGCGGCCCTTGCGGAAGCAGAACTTGGCGCCGAGATCGACAAGCCATTCCTCCGCATATCGTGCGTTTTCCGTGAGCGTCTTCAAGAGCGCGGGATTGTTGAGGTTGTGACCGCCTTTCATCGTGTCATGATAGAAGATTTCAGGACTGTCGTTCGTGACGCCGCCTGCGATCTGCTGCTTCGTGCACGCTGCGTTCATGCCTCCCGAGGCGAAGTTGGAGTTGCCGCCGATGTAGGGCGGACGACGACGCTCGAGCCGGCCTCCTTGGCCATGATGGCGGCGGAGAGACCTGCACCGCCCGAGCCGACAACGACGACGTCAAAGGACTGGGCGAGCGAAACGGCTGCGAAGAGAGCGAGCACGGTGCCCGCAACAAGGGTTTTTCTGTACATATTTATCCTCTTCCAGAGAGAAAAATGGATTCCTTGAAAACATATCTCCTCAAGGGTGTGAATGTCATCGGGATAAACTCTTATGGGGTTTTTCGTGCGAAATGAATCCTTTGTTGTATCTAGGAGACAGGGCTTCTCAAAACGTCTGCAGGCGTGGCGATACAGCTGAAGTGATGTATTTGGGTGACGGTCTGGTTTTTTGGGCTGATGCTTCAAGCGACTGCATATGTCGCTCTTAATTGATGTTCTTGCCATTGTCAACCCCTCGGAAACACCGTGGTGCCTGCGTTTGCGGGTCTATAGACTTCGTGGCGACCAATTTCGGCGGACCTGCGACCACGGGCCCGCCGTTCTCATGACAAAGGAGTTCGAATATGTTCAAGAAGTCTCTGATCGCCGTTGCCTCGCTGCTTGCCGCCGTTGGCACGGCCCAGGCCTGCAGCACGCTCGTGATCGGCAAGGCCGTTTCCGAAACGGGCAACATCATCGTCGCCCACAACGAAGACAACGGCGGGCGTCTCTTCAACATGCAGCACTACGTCCCGCCCGCCAAGCACAAGAAGGGCGAGACCGTGAAGTTCGAAAAGTTCGCGGCCGAGATCCCGCAGGTTGAGGAAACGCTGGGCTTCTACTGGACGCAGACCTTCGTGCCCGACGGCGCGAGCTTTGCTGACGGCTTCTTCAACGATGCGGGCGTCGTGGTCGCCACCAACTGGTGCGGTGAAATCTTCGACGCTGACCGCATGGAGGTGAAGGACGGCGGCATCGGCTACGGCATTCGCCGTCTGGTGGCCGAGCGCGCTCACTCCGCCCGCGAGGCAGTGGACATCGCGACGAAGCTGCTCGCCGAATTCGGCTACTTCCACGACGGGCGCACGTATACGTTCGCCGACGCCAACGAAGCCTGGCAGCTCGCCATCCATCAGGGCAACAGCTGGGCCGCCCGCAAGATCCATGACAACGAAGTCGTCTACATCCCGAACAACTTCATGATGGACAAGGTGGACCTCAACGACAAGGAAACCTGGCGGATCGAGCCCAAGCAGGTCGAGCGTGCCGTCAAGGACGGCCGCCACGACGCCAAGAATCCGATTTTCAACTGGCGTAAGGTGGTGGCCCAGGAATCAGTCCGTCACGAACGCTGGAACGCCAACCGCAACGTCCTCGCCTGGAAGTTCCTCACGGGCGTCGAATACAACGATCCTGAAAAGTTCCCGTACAGCGCCGTCATCGACCGCAAGCTCGGCGTCAAGGACGCCATGGCCCTCCTGCGCCTGCACGAGGACTACATCGGTCAGGACCAGGAGCTCTATCACTCCAAGTCCGAAGGCATCTGCCGCACGACGTCCCATGACTCGATCGTTTACAACCTGACGGCCGATCCGACGCTCACCGAAGCCTGGAAGACGCTCGGCCGTCCGTGTCAGTCCGTCTTCGTGCCGCTCTATCCGCTCGCCGGTCCCGCCAAGGGCACCGCCTTCACGGATCCGGCCACGGCCACGAAGGAACACTTCGCGGGCACTCCCGCCATGTTCGACTACCGCGCCGACTTCACGCCGCACAGCGTCTTCAGCGCCTCCAACAACGCTATCGACTACCTGCGCGGCGACGAACTCGCCAAGCGCACGCAGCTCATCCAGGCTGAGGAAGACAAATTCATGAAGGACCGCGCCGCCGTGACGAAGAAGGCCGCCGGCCTCAAGGGTGAGGAACGCACGAAGTTCCTGCACGACTACAACCAGAAGTCCTATGACCATGTCCTCAAGATCATGCAGGCCGAAAACGCCCGCCTGATGCCCAACAAGGTCAAGATCCTCGCCGACGTCGTCAAGGCCGACGGCGACGGCACGGTCGACTTCGCGCTGCTCGGCGCCAAGGGCCACGAAGTGCTGAGCGCCAACATGGAGGCGACTCGCGCCGGCATGAGCGCCAACCAGCTCAACTCCACCCGTCAGTGGAAGAACTTCGCTCCGGCTGAAAAGATGGTCTACAAGGACGTCAACAACGACGGCATCACCGACGTCGTCTTCACGTTCAAGGCCAAGGACGTCACGAAGGGTGCCGTTGCCGGCGCCGCCATGGACCTCTGGCTCTACACCCAGATCAACGGCCATCGCGTGACGGGCTTCGACGTGGTGCCTGTCGAAAACGACAAGGTCAAGATGAACAAGGGCGCCCGCGACGGCAAGGGCCTCCTGTAATCACGGCCACGGGTCCCGCCGGCGGGACCCGTCCCTGACCTGAAAAGAGGGCGCGCGGTTCATCGAATCGTGCGCCCTCTGCATTGCGGGAGAGCGGGGCAGGCCAGTTTTGCGAAAGCTGTCTTTCGCTCAGTTGGCGGGGGACTCGCCGTCGGGGCATGGCTCGGGAGAAACACAGCTCGGGAGAAAGGCAAAGATCGGTCTGAAGATTGACCCTGATTGCATGTCCTGAAGGCGTTTCCGCCAAAGAGCATCGGACGGGACTAGGATGGAGGCAGGGTAGAAACGTCGGGAAACAGTCATGTCCGTTCGAACATTTCGGGATTCGCGTTCGATTCACATGGCGGCCGTACCGGCCGGCGACAGGGAAGATTCTTCAACGTCGGAAGACGAAGTCGAAAGTCTCGCGGCCTTTGCGACGCTTGACGAGCACGAGCTTGAGTTTCTCCGCTTCATTTCAAGCGATCCGGCCTATCGAGGGCCGCACGTTCCGAGTTCGGAGGAGATCGCACAATTCAGACGTCGGCACGACGACGAGAAGGCGGGATTCTGAAGAGGCACCAGGCTTGTGCCTTCTTCCTCAGTAAGGCCGAAGCCCGTCGGGAGGCTTCGGCGCAGATGTTTGTGAAAGGTTCGGATGAACGTCGGGCGGCGTTCAAAAAAGCTTGCCCGTGAAGAAAGACTTGAGGACGTTTCCCTCGGGATCTTCGGGCACCGTATCGAGAATGGCGCCGTAGATGATCCCGAACGCGTCGCAGACGTCTCCGTCGGTCGAACCCTCGAGGTTCGCCATGGCCTTCTCGAAGCGCTCGCGCATCTGAGGCGTCTGCCTTTCCAGTGCGGCCTCAAGGGCGACGGAATAGGCCGCCCTGGCGAGCCTGACGTTCTCCTCCGACATCGCGGGCTTTTCGCCATGGCTCCTGAGAGCGTTCTCGATGCTCTCGATCTTGAGCCTGAACATCTTCCTCACGTCCTCTTCGCTCATGTCGGCCGTGAGCGTTCTGGCCGCCGCATCCAGATCGTCGTAGGCAAGGCCCTGCGCACCCACGAGATTGAGGTCTCGGCAGGCCTTGGCCGACAGACGGCCGCAGAGGGCCTTCGTCGTGCGCATCTCGGCCTCCATCACCTTCGGACTCGAATAGGGCACACCCTCGGCCATCAGGCGCTGAGTGAGCAGAAGGCTTCCCTGAAGGATTTCCTCGGAGAGGGCCGCAAGCTCGTCGCTCGTGCCGTGGTCGTGCACGGCGCGCAGCTTCGCGCCGTCAATGCCCGCCTTCTTGAACTGTTCGACGACGTGGTTGAGAAAGAGCCTGCTCGCTGCAAGGTCGCGGATGAAGTCGGCATAGGCCTCGGCCTTTTCTCCGCTGAAGCCGAAGGCGTCGGCGCTTCCTTCTATCACGGCGGGATCGGTCATGCCGGCCGTGATCTCCTCGCGCATGAGTTGATTGTCCGTGGCCGCGCAGACGGGCTGCGAGCCTGCGGCGAGGGCGCAAAGCATGAGGACGGCGGGAAGAATCTTCTTCATGAAAGCTCCGGGAAAGGCCAGGGTGAACTTCAATCCTATCGCAGATCCAAAGGTCATGTCTCCTTGAGGCGACTCGTGGTCGAAGGTCTGTGCGTCGTTCATGCCTGAGTGCGTCTCATGCTGACGCAGCCAGAGGCATCATGAGGATGGAGGAGGTCATCCTGCCGTCGAGACCGCTTCCTCCTCATTGAGCGGCTTCGGCGGCGGGGTGCCCGACACTTTTTCGTTTGATGGAGATCAACCATGCGTCGTTCCATTCTGTTGCTTTTCAGCTTTGGCGTCATCGTCGCGGGTGCCTCGGCGGGCGATCTGCACACCGACATCTTCGGCAACGTCTGCGACGGTGATTGGAGCATTCCCGTCGGGCAGGTCGAGCCCGGCAGCGAAGGACGCCTGAGGGTCGATGTGTTCGGCAATATCTACGTTGAGGATCGACCGTTTCCTGTCGGTCATACGGACCATTCGACGGGGGAAGGCTGGCTCCACATGGATTCGTTCGGCGGAGTTCGAGCGGGCGACAGCCTGTTTGAGATCGAGGACGCCGACCAGGCGCTGAGGCTCAGAAAGTGAACAGTCAGATGTTGCCTACGCAACGGCGAGAGACGATTGAATGCTCTGTAGGATTGACAACCTAAGACTTGAGGTTGTTTATCATATTCTGTCGTTTGGTGAGATAAGTCTGAATCAATTTGTCGAGTTCTTTTGTGGATGTGCCAAGGAATTTCTTATCTTGATAAATTAGGATCTGAAAGGCTTTCTCTTTGCCTGAGCTAACTTCTCTTTCTTCGCCAATAAGATCAAAAATAAATTGCTCGAACCAAAATATTATTTTCCGAAGAGGAATTTCGTAAGCTAATGCAGCATGCATTTTTGTTTTGAAAGTGTGCGCGACAACCGTGGGGTCATAGAAGATTTCTAGGAGGTAAGTTGAACTGAGGATGCTGTGTTTGTAGGAGTTGTGAATATCGTTGATGACATAAAGGAAGTCAAAGTTCGCTTCTAGGTTTATTTTTTTTATAAAGTTTTGATGGGATTTTGTCCATTCTTTAGATTTGCATAAGTTAAGTACTTTACCGAGACTGTCAACTTCGATCTTGCTTTCGGAGTCGAATAATAAGTTGTCGTTTGTACTTTTGATGTACATTAGAGTTATTATTATGTCAATAATCTTTTTTTATTTCGTAAATTATCTCCTCGTAATGAAACGCCGTACTGTGAATCTCTTGTGGGTTGCTATAAATTGATGTTCTGTATATAAAGTCTAATATGTTGTTTATATGTCGTAGGCGATAAGCTATTGAAAAGCAAATAAGGTCTGAGGATATGTAGCGATCGAAGTTTTTGATTTCGTGGAAGGCGCCTGAGAGTTTATTTTCTCCCAGGTTTAGAAATGTGCCGGACGCAATTTTGGTACTTATTTGTGGGATTCCCTGCGGGAAGTCGTTGTCGTTATGGCGGTAAGTTATGCGGAAAAGGACGGTCCTGTTAAATGTATCCGGAACGACCTTCCAGAGATTGCGTGTTTCGTCGTAGACGGCGATGTATCCTTCCGGGGTTTGGGGAGGTGCTTTTAGTGTGACGTTGTCAGGTAATATAAATTTTTTAGGATTAAAGGGGTCGTATTGAACTGGTATTTCGCCGTCAAAATATTTATGTTCGTGATCGTAATGATATCCTATAGTGAGATTTGAATCGCTTTGCATTTGTCGTCTTTCGTTTTGTGGAATTGTTTAATTGGTTGGTGCATGTTTTGAACTGTGATGTTTTTGATTTGTTGCACATGTTCAAACATAAATACTATCATGAACTCTGAGAAGAAGTCTTTTCGTGGGTTCTTCCACTGTTCGTAACTTAAATAAATGTGAAGGCGCCGTTCCCCTATGGAGGAAACGGCGCCTTGTTCGTCAGAAGTCACTAAATTCCCGTCCTGGCCAGAATCGGGAATCTTTTTTCTAGGGTGGATATCAGGCCTTACCAGACGTGCCTCACGCCCACCGAGTAGCGAACCTTTTCGTCTGCTTCGGCGCCCGTGGTGCGCTCAAGGTCGACGTATGCGAAGGTGCGGTCGGTGAGGTTGAAGCTGGCGCCAAGGCCCCATTCAAGCCACGTGCCGCCCAGGTCCGCGAAGGCCGTGTTGCGGCCCGCGCCGCCCGCTGCCGTCGCCTCGACCTCGCCCTTGAAGTCAAGATCACGCTTCCGCCGATCGACAAGTCGGACGTGGCACGTCTTGTTGACCGTCTCGCCGAATCTCCTCTCATCGTGGCGCGCCTCGCCGCGAGAGAACTGAGTCCCGAAATTGCCGACATTGCCGAGTCGCTCGGCATTCGCATTTTCCCGACGAGCTGGAAGGATCTGGAGATGTCGTGCACGTGTCCGGATTGGGCGGTGCCGTGCAAGCACATTGCAGCCGCCATCTACAAGCTGAGCGAAGAAATTGATGCCAATCCCTTCCTGCTCTTTACGTTGCGTGGCATCGACCTGATTGCCGAAATGGAAAGCCGCGGCGTCGAGCTCGAAAAGGCAGTTGAGGCCGAGATGCCATCCTGGGACGATTTGATCCGGGGACTAGACGAACGAGGCTTCGTCACTGACCTGCATCCGGATGGAGAATCGGATGTCGGCTGGCTCGAAGATCTGCGAAAGCAAACCTTCCGCACGTTCAAGGTTGATGGTGAGAAGATTCGCAACCTTTTTGCCGAGCATCCGGCGGGCTACATCCACGGCGACCTTCGTGCGCTCACGGGGCGTATCGTGAGCGAAGCAGGGAAGCTCGTTGCACATCAGATGCGTACCGTCATCGAACGCACGATTCCCGAGTATGACGAGGCTCGGCCGCTCATCGCGATCAATATTTGGGGGCAGCCTGTTGTGGACGAATCGCTCTTCTGGCGCGAACGACGTGAGAGCGGCCGCTTCATGCGCCAGGAGCTACGCGGACCGAGTGCGTCGGATCCGATCGGACGAGGCCTGCACAATATGTTTTCGGGCTTCATCACGCATCAGAAGCTTTCTGAAGCGCCGCGCGAGCTGGAGGCTCTCTACGATGCCTGGCTCATCGCCGGTCGTCTCGTCGAGGCGGGCGCAGTCGTGCCGCAGATCTACAGACCGATGGATGACATCTTCGCCGTGCGTTGGATTCCGGCCGTCATGGACGATGAAGTGAAGGCGGTCACCGAAGCCGTCGGCGCAGCCTTCTCGCACGTCGGTCCGGAGTTCCTTCGCATTTCGAAGGCGCCTGTTGCGATGCATCCGCTGCTTCTTGGCGAAATCGTGCTCGAACTCTTCATCCAGAGCTACATCGTCGCCGCATGGCGCACCCATGTCGACGAAACGGGTGACGCCGTTCCCGAGCATCACGCGCTCTTCGGGTGCGAACCCGTCGACTGTGACGGTGATTTCGCCTTGAAGGCGGTCGGGATGCGCCTTGAAGGCTGGGTCGCGCCCGTCTTTCTCAAGACCGAGTCGCACCGCGTCAAGGGGATCGTCATCGTGCATGACTGGGTTGCGGCAGCGACAGCCGCAAAGCGCGAGGGCGGTGACGATGTTGGCGCGCGGGCAGGAGGCGCGGCTTTGGCCGCGATGTTCGGTGCGTGTGAGGCACAACCTGAACCTGTACCGCTCGAGTGCCCGACGTTCATTCCGTATGAGGGGGTGGACGAGGCAGAAGAGCCGCGCTACGACGAAGCGATTCCCGAAGACGTGGAGATGCCGGACTTTGACCCGCACCAGGCAGTCGCCATCGAAATGCGATTCTCGGTTGACGGCGGTGGTGCGCAGGAGAGCGTTGGACTCGCGGACATTCTCGATCTGCCGCAGCACAAGGGACTGCCTGAAGCTTATGTCACGGCTTTCAGGCTACTGTCCGGAGCTCACGGAGCTTCTCAAAAACCGCGCCTCGACGACGGTTGTGCCGCTCGATGAGCTGGCGGACCTCCTTTTCAAGGCAATCCCGACGCTCAATCTACTCGGCGTGCAGACCATTTTGCCGAGAACGCTCCGGAACCTCTTGCGCCCTCAGGCGACGCTCGATCTGGATATGAAGGAGAATGTCTTCGAAAGTCGAGGTCTTTTCGACATCGTCGATGCGATGACGTTCGACTGGCGTCTGGCGGCGGGCAAGTACACGATGTCGGAAGAAGAGTTCGAGTGGCTCTCCGAGCAGGCAGGGCGCATCGTGCGCTTTCGCGATGCGTACATGTACGTCGACAAGAGGCTCCTGGGTTCCATTCGCCGCGAACTTCACGGTCAGCGCAAGCTCACGAAGGCCGAGCTCATCCGCGCTGCGCTCTCGGGCGGCATCCGCGCCAACGGCGTGCGTTTGAGTGAACGCCTGCAGGCGGCTTTCGACAGGCTTTTCGCCGAAAAGACATTCGATGTGCCCGACACGATCCAGGCGACGCTGCGTCCCTATCAGGTGCGAGGCTATTCCTGGCTCATGCGCAATCTGCGCGCGGGCATGGGCGCCATCATCGCCGACGATATGGGACTCGGCAAGACGCTTCAAGTCATCACGGTGCTCGAAAAACTGCGCCTCGGCGGCGAGCTTGATGACAAACAGGTGCTCGTCGTGCCGACCACGCTTCTCGCAAACTGGAAGCGTGAGATCGCGCGGTTTGCGCCTAACTTGACGGTATCGCTCTTCTACGGTCCCAAGCGCGATCTGGCGGAGGCGACGGGGGACGTCGTGCTCACGACCTACGGCAGCCTTCGCGGATCGATGAAGGAGCTCGAGCACAAGCATTTCCGTCTGATCGTCATCGACGAGGCGCAGGCGATCAAGAATTACAAGACGGCCGCCTTCAGGCATGTCCGCGAGCTCAAGACCGAAGGCTTCATCGCCATGTCGGGCACGCCCGTCGAGAACGGTCTGATGGAATTCTGGTCGATCATGGAAGCATCGAACCCGGGCATCCTCGGCTCGAGCTCATCCTTCAGACAGGACTATGTTTATCCGATCGAAAACGACCACGATGCCGTCACCGCCGAGCGGTTCAAGCGCATAACGGCCCCCTTCATGATGCGCCGCATCAAGACCGACAAGTCCATCATCGACGATCTGCCCGAAAAGGTTTCCATCGATGAGTACTGCACGCTCACGAAGGAGCTGGTTGCGCTCTACAACGAGGTGGTCAAGCGTTCCATGCGTCTTGTGGAGGCCAGCAAGGACACCTTCATGCGCCATTCGCTGGTTCTGCAGATGATCATGCAGCTAAAGCAGATCTGCAATTCGCCTGCGCTCTTCGAACCTGCGGGCGGCTTCGAGGATCCGAGGCTTTCCGGCAAGATGTGCCGCCTCTTCGACATTCTTGAGAAAATGCAGGCCGCCGGCCGCAAGGTGCTCGTCTTCACGCAGTTTGCACAGATGGGCATGCTCCTTCAGGAATGGATTGCCAACGAAACGGGTCGTCGCCCGCAGTTCATCCACGGCGGCCTCAAGCCGAATGCGCGCCAGACAATGGTGGACCGATTCCAGAATCGACGCGATGAAATCGTCATGGTGCTGACGCTCAAGGCAGCAGGTTCGGGGCTCAACCTGACGGCTGCGTCCGTCGTCATTCACTACGACCTCTGGTGGAACGCCGCTGTCGAGACTCAGGCCACGGACCGCGCCTACCGTATCGGACAACAGTCGACCGTCAATGTCTACCGCTTCATTTCGGCCAATACCTTCGAGGAGAAGATCAACCAGATCATCGAAGAAAAGAGGCGCCTCACCGAAATGACGGTCGCGACCGGTGAAAGCTGGATCGGGGACCTCTCGAACGAGGAGCTCGCCCACGTCTTCAACATGGCCGTCGACGAAGAGGACGAAGAGCACTTTGCCTGATTGCTTCCTTCAAGGGAAGCGCTTCCACGACCTGGTCTGGAAAAACGGCTGACGGCAGACCCTGAGAAGAGCGTGAGCGTCGAGCAGATACTCTTCTCAGGGGAGCATCACGCACTCTTGTCCCTGATGAAAGCGCCGGGAATCCCGCCGCACGAAAGGAAGAGAACATCGACGGCTCGCGTGCAGGCTACGTAGTAGAGGGCCTTCCAGAGTCGCGAGCCCGCATGCGCCTCCGAGACTGCGCACCAAAAGGCGTAAGAGGCCAGTTCCTCGACGCGCTTCTGAACACCGATGACGCTGTGAAGACGAAGCACAGTCTGGGGCTTCTCTTGACGCGTGACTTGGTGAACGCGAGCGAACCCGCTGTCGACACGAAAGCCGGGATAATGCTCGCGGAGGAAGTCGATGGTTTCCTCGCAGACTTCCTCAAGCATGGCGTGTTCGTCCTGACAGCCTCGGTCCAACGTAACGTTCACGGGGAAGTTGTTGATGAAAATCACCGTGGCCATCAGGCAGTAGTCGCCATAATGACCGGAGAATTCTTTGTATTCGTGGTTCCCGTAAACGTAGATCGGGGTGCAGTCGACGTTGACCCAGAGGATGTCTGGATTCTTTGGAGCGTAATGCACGAACAGGTCTCGTTGCGCTTGCTGCATGGCCGTCAACGTGCGGCACTGCAGAGAGTTTTCGAAGTTGCAGAGCGTCGCGTAGCCGGATGCGGTGCTCACTCAAGCCTACGGCAGGCAAAAGGGCGGGATCATCGTCGATGGTATCGTGGTCATTCAGGTCTTCCTTGCCGATCAAAATGCTGGCAAGACGTTGGATGAAGTTGCCGAACTGAGTGCGCCCGCCCCAGCACTTGTTGTAGGGATGTGTGGGGGAGATGGCGTTTTTGAGAATGTCATAACCACCCGACTGGCACAGGAAGTCAAAGGTCTTGAATAGTCTGATGCAATTTGTTACATAGCTGTTCTTGTTTCGACTGTGAGTTTGACGGTTAAACCCCCATCTGTGCATGGTGTAGAATTTGGGTATATGAAAGGGACTCGCCAATTGAAGATTTGTAAGTTTCTGATATTGGTTTGTTCCTTTTGTTTTGTCGCAAAATGTTGACTACAGGCGTTTTCAGATATATACGTTTTGTGCATATAAAACATGTGGCCCCGAAGGGATTAAGCATAAAAAAATGGCGGCTCCCACTGTTGAGCGGGGCCGCCTTATTGAAAATCCAGGTTAAAAGTCCGGAAGGTGAGAGGGAGAAGTGCTTGGGGTTGACGATAAGGTGCAAGTGAGAACTAAAGGCTAAAATTCAAAATTATTTCGGAAAGGCACTTGTCCTACGGTTTAGGAGACTTGATGGCTACTTACGTTACTTGCCCGCCTGATGCAGAGCGCATGCTCAATTCCATGCGGGCATTGGGGTATTCTTTTGAAACTGCTTTGGCCGATATCGTAGACAACTGCATTGCTGCAGGGGCGACCGAGGTCGACATCAACATGCCAAGCGACCCAAATGCCGAATTGTTTCTGTCGGTGAGTGACAATGGCTGCGGAATGACCGCATCGGAGCTGCAGAAGGCTATGCAGCATGCCTGTCGAAATCCTGAAGAGAATCGTGCGGATGGCGACTTAGGACGTTTCGGTCTTGGCATGAAAACGGCCTCTTTGTCTCAATGCCGGGAAATGATCGTGATAACCAAGTGCGGTTCGGAAGTCTCGGCGGCAAGTTGGAATCTCGATACCGTTGCGCAGACTGGTGATTGGTCGTTGATCGTGTACGGTGAAGACGAAATCAAGGGTATGCCTTGCTATGAAAAACTTGCACGGAAAGCACAGGGCACGACTGTTGTTTGGCAAGTCTTCGACCGATTGTCCGAACGTGAAATCCGACCGTATCAGGCACTGACAACCAAACTTGCCGATGCTGCCGAACATCTGGCGCTGGTCTATCACATTTTCCTGACGGGGCGCGAAGTATCTAAGCTCGTAATCAGAATTAACGGAAACGAACTACACCCGAAGGATCCTTTTATGGAAGGAGCCAAAGGGGGGCCTCAAATCGGCGTTGAAGAATTCATTTCGATCCCCGAATACCCTGATGAAAAAGTATTCGTAAGAGGGTACACGCTGCCGCACATGAACAAAATGAACGGTGCTCAAAAACGTAATTTGGGCATCGAGTCTCGTTCGATTCACGAAGACCAGGGGTTTTACGTTTATAGAAGCCATCGTCTTATCAATTGGGGAACCTGGCTACGCATGTCCCGCAAAGCCCAGCTCACAAAGCTTTCTCGCGTGCGTGTGGACATTCCCAATACCATGGATCATCTATGGGAATTGGATATCAAAAAATCCATGGCTACACCGCCGAAGGTGGTCAGAGATCGGCTCGGTGTTTTGCTTGAGGACTTGCAAAGTCGTTCCAGCACGATTCAGGGCGGCTCCGGTTCGCGCGTGATGACGACGGGTAAGCGTCAGGACGTTTGGACGACGAAACTTCATGAAGGTAAAACCTTCAGTGTCGAGGTCAATCGTGAGTCTGAAATCTACAAGCATTTGATAGAAGGCATGACGCCAGAGTCCCGAACGATGCTCAACGCCTATCTGAAGCTCTTGGGATTGTGTTATCCGATCCGTTGGGTTAATGAGCGTTTTGTTGCCGATGAAAGCCCGAATGTGGCGGCAGAAAAGCCTTCGGAAATGAAAACGGCAATCAGAGCTACGTTGGAAACGATGATTGAGGCCTTCGGTAATGTCCCTGACAAGATGGCATTTCTGACTATTCTGAAGAGCGATGCATGTTTGTGTGCCAACGCTCGCATGACGGAAAGCATTGTCAACGATCTTTATGCGGATCTGGAAAAAGAAATCTGAGAGAGAAGCAAGATGGAATTGAAATTGCGTATGGATCTTCCCAAGTTGACCACGACATTCTTTTCGAGTGTTGAACTTGAAGATCCGATCGAAGAGGAGAAACTGGACCAGCTCCTCGAGATGTTTTGTCGTCAACTGGGCCCGATCTTCAGTATTGACGAGGAAATGAAGGCCAAGTTGATCCGAGAAGTCAAGCGTCGTGTGAACATGACTCTTGATGTTGGAGGCATTCTCGATGATGGTCAGACCAAACCGTGGACGGCCGAATGCTGGCGAGCCGAGGGGACGGATCGTCGCTATTGGCAAGCGTATGCAGATTTGCTCGAAGAGAAGAATTGGGCCAAGAAGGTCATTCTCGGAGTTGACAGTAAAACGGATGAAATCCTCGATCGTTGCGGTGATCCTCGAGATTTGTCACACGCATGGCTGAAACGAGGATTGGTGATTGGCGACGTTCAGTCTGGTAAGACGGCCGTCTATACGGGACTTATCAACAAGGCTGTTGACGCAGGCTATAAGGTCATCATCGTTCTGACTGGTGTTCTCGAATCTTTGCGCAAACAGACTCAAGAGCGTCTTGATATGGAATTTGTCGGTCGAGAAAGTTGCCGAAGCAAAAAGGATAAGGAAAACGGTCGTCGCGAATATGGCGTGGGGACGATTCGCAATACGGGTAACGAATCCGAAAGTGTCGCGTTTCCGATTCAGTTTACTTCTGTATTGAATGACTTTGGAACGGCTTCCAAGCGAAGCAATAACGTGGCACTCAATTCTATGACCCAGCCAGTTCTGTTTGTCATCAAGAAGAATTCCAAGATCTTGGAAAATCTGGCCAAATGGCTCCAGGAAGAAATTGGTTCGACAAAAGCGACCAAAATTCATCAGCCTTTGCTGTTGATTGACGACGAAGCTGACAACGCTTCGGTCAACACCAATAAGGCGGATGACTCTCCGACGGCTGTCAATAGAGGGATTCGCAGTCTTTTGGCACAGTTCCATCATGCATCTTATGTTGCATTTACCGCGACGCCGTTCGCCAACGTATTTATCGATCCTGATGCATATGACGGAGAATTGAAGGATCTTTTTCCCAGCAATTTCATTACGTGTACGTCGATCCCGTCCAATTATTTTGGCGTCAAACAGATGCTTAGCTGTGATTCCGACGATGATTTCGATTCGGATGGTGAAAGCAACGATACTAGGGAAAGCAATCCTCACCTTCTTATTCGCATTCGTGATGGTGAAACTGCATTCCCGTTAAAACACAAGAAAGATCAGGCAAAACTTCTTCAGTTGAACGATTCGTTACGCTGTGCAATCAGACAGTACTTGCTGATCAATGCCATTCGTGATTTGCGTGAGGATACGAAGGAAACGCATCGCACGATGATGGTAAATCTTTCGAGGTTTACGGATGCTCACGATCACATGCGGACATTGATCAATTCGTATGTGCATATCGTAACGAAATCCGTTCGCGTTCATGGAAAATCCGGTGATGCGGAAGCTAATCCCGAAATTGCCGATTTAAAAAAAGACTTCGATTTGTATTTCGATAAGTGCGGAAGGACCTGGCAGGAGGTTCTCGGTGCTTTTGAAAAGAGCAACGAGGGTGTCAAGGTCCTTGCCATCAACCAAAAGAAGAAGGCAGAACTAGACTATTACGGTGTGTCCGGCGGGTTGCGCGTGATTGTAATCGGCGGTCTCGGCTTGGCACGTGGTGTGACTCTGGAAGGGTTGTGCGTCAGCTACCTTTATCGTTCAACGGCCTTTTACGACACGCTCATGCAGATGGGGCGCTGGTTCGGTTATCGTCCCGATTACGGTGATTTGTGCAAGATCTGGCTCTCGGGCGATACGATCAATTATTACCGCCAGATTGCTCAAGCAACGGAAGAGCTGAAAGACGAAGTTGCTCGTATGCAGGAAGCAGGTTTGAGTCCTGTTGACTTCGGTCTTAAGGTTCGAGACAGTCCCGATGCATTGATGATTACGAGCTCCGATAAGATGCGTTCGGCCGAGGCGGTTGCTTGGGAGCCTACGTTCAGTTTCCATTGTGTGGAAACTCCGCGCCTTTATCGAAAGGATCGCGTTGCCAATGCCGGAGCTGCTCGGGAATTGCTCGACAGCATTTATGCCAATGGCATCGCTCCGGATGCATGGGGAACGCCCAATCGCATGATTTTCCGGAAAGTCCCGAAGAGTTTCGTGGCCAACTTCATTCGTGCGTTTACGGTTCACAAGTCCAATTATCAGCTTTGCAATTTCAATGATCATGAAATGGGTATTGCCAACTTCATCGAGACGACAACCGATCCGAAACTCCAGGAATGGGAAGTTGCGGTCTGGGGTAAGGATAGTAAAGACGGTCCCGTATGCGCTCTGAATCATTTGTGTTCTGTCGGTGTATTGATTCGTGCCGGCGATGAAGACGCTTGGAATGCCGGTGAGTTTGCCATTAACCGCAATCGCATTATGGGCTCCGAAGTAGAGGCCGCGGGTATTTCTGAAGATAGAAGGCGAGAAATCCAATCGACTCATTCTCAACGTGTAGCGGGAAAGGTTTCGACCATGGGGCTTCGCAGTTGTTATCGAAAAGAGCGTGACAAGCCTTTGTTGGTTCTGCTGCCTATTCTTTTGTGCAAGACTGAAACCGTTGCTGACGAAAATGGCAAACAAAGGAATGTTCCTGGAGAGTGCTTTGAGCAGGTTCCGTTCATTACCTATGCCTTGAGTTTTCCTGCTTATGGTGAAACTCATGACGCACATAAGACGTTGAACAAGGTGAAGTACCGTGTGAACAAGACTTGGGTGCAGGAACATTTCGGCATCGATGCCGACGAGGGAGATGAAGATGCGGAATGACGAATTGCTGACTTGGTGGAAAAGTATGGCCGAGAAAAGCGCCGGCAAGGATGCTTGGCGTTTGGTCGTACAAACCAAGACACTCAAAGCCGGAGCTTTTTATTCCAACGACGGCCGCCCGGGCTTGGTGATCTTTTCCGGAACGGATTTCAAGCCGAAAAAACCTCGATATGCCAGTTTGAAAATCATAAGTGTAGATCGCGGGGTCGATGGCATTCTGCTCGTGGTTGAGCTTTTGAACGATGATCTGAAAGAAATTTTTTCTGTAATTTGTGCTCGAATTCTTTATGAAGCCGACAGTTGGAACAATTCTGACGGTGCCGAATTCCTTCGTCGAGAACTTTCGAAGTGGACCGAGCTTTTGCGTAAGGGCAATACCGGCATGACTGAAGAAGTCGAACGAGGATTGTTCTGCGAGCTTACGGTTCTCGAAGAAGCCATTCAAAAACGCTCTCCCCTTGAGGCGATCGAAGCTTGGTGCGGTCCGGACGAAGACTCTCAGGACTTCCACTTCAATGAGTGCTCCGTAGAAGTCAAAGCACTCTTCCAGCAAGCGGGAAAATTGAAGATCTCATCACTTGATCAGCTCGATTGCAATGGTCCGTTGTTTCTTGCCGTTGTTGATCTTACGAAGAGTGAGATGGGAATTCATTTGCAGGATAAAGTTAACGAAGTTTCCGATCTTCTGCGTGATTATCCGGCTCAGTTGGTGGAGTTTATGGAAAAGCTTGCCAAGGTCGGGTATTCGGAATTCTTTAAAACCGTTGGCTCCGACAATCGTTATCAAATAACGAAACTGGCCTGGTACGACGCTTCTGTCGAAGGGTTTCCGTCCATCGTGCGTTCTCGAGTATCTCCGGGTATTCTTGATGCCTCTTATACGATTACAGTTCCGGCAATGTTGCCTTTCGCTGCGGAGTCTCCCTTATGACGATTGCGGATACCTACGCCACGTATTACAACGAATTTGCATCCGCTGCATCTGACGCAGGCCGTTTTGAATGGCAGCAGAAACGAGCGCTCTGCAAAATGCTGATGAGCAAATACATGCAGGGCCGCAACGAGCTTGTCGGTTGGAATTTCGAGGAAGGAGCGGGGCCGGAGCCATTCGATGCCTTTACGTATGACGGGAGTTCGCTCGTTCTTTTCTGTATCGACAAAAAGGCTTTGGATCGTGATGCTGAGGATCATGTCAATCTTCCTGCCTTGACGCATGAAATGCTTGAACCTTTGCGTACCTTTGTCGACCATGCCAGAAGATATTCCGGTGAGTTGAGCGAAGCCGCCGCGACAAGAGCGATCGTAGCGAAATTCATCTCTACCTATCCGTGTGAACACGTCAGCAAGGTATCCGTAGTTCTGCTTTCTATGGCAGCTGGGTTCACTCGTCCGTTTGTGAAGGTTGATGTGGACGACAGGTTCTCTGTCGATCTGCATTACGTGGGTCTTGATACGCTGTGGCGAGAAGATCCGAGGTTGCCTGCGGTCGAAAAGGAGGAGGATAAGGGGCCTAAAAAGTTCGGAGTCGACGAAACTCCTCGAATCTCCGAAGTCAAGTCTTTGGTGCGTCCCGAGCCCAAAGTCGCTCCCAAGCCTGTCAGGCCGATGATTCGTTCTCAGATCAAACCGGTCAAAACGGAAGAGACGATGGAAGAGGAAGATGCAGTTGTAAGGCATCCGTCCGTTCTTCCCGAGACGATGCCCGTCGGATTAAAGGGAGCAGAGGATTTTCGCTATAGTCTTATTCTCGAGGCGAAAAACGAAGGATATGGCAAATATCGACTTCTGGATATCCTGAAGGAGCGTCTTTGCGATGTTGATAAGTTTGACGATATTTCCGATGCTCGCTGTCCGGATCGGAGGGTGAGGAACGCCATTTGTGCTGTTGATGCCTGGAGTTTGGACGAAACGAATGACGTACTTACGCTATTTTATTTCGATTACCATGATTCTCTCGAGCCCGGTAGTTTCGGTAAGGCGGATGCGGAACGATTGCTATCCAAGGTAAAGAATTTCTTCAAGTACAGCGCCGACGGATCGCTGGACGAAGAGGTACTCGATTGGAATACGGAAGAAGGTGCTCTCGCCTTCACGATTGCCGATCGCTTTGCAAATGCTGCCGAGGATCTTCCGCCGTATACGCGTGTTGAATTTTGGTTGCTGACGACTGAGAGAAAGGTTAAGAATCTTTCTCTTCCGGAAGGAAATGTCGCAGGTGTCGACTATCGTGTGGCGGTGCTGGATTACAACGATTTCTATGAATTCGACAAGTCTACTGGAGAATTGGAAATCGACTTTACTCGTACTGAATTTGGTGGCAGACCGCTCCGCATGCTTCCTGCGGTAACCGACCTGTCGACCGGTTATAGTGCTTATGTGGGCGTTATCCTGGGTAAGACCTTGGCCAATCTGTATAAGGAATACGGTCAACGTATTTTATCGAGCAATGTGCGAGCCTTCCTTAATACTACGATCAAGGTCAACAAGGGAATTCAGCAGACGATCAAGAACGAACCCAAGCGTTTCTTCGCCTTTAATAATGGTATTTGTGTCGTATGTTCCGGGATTCGTACAGATTTGCGCGATGGCGTTACTCTTATGACCGAGGCGACGGATTTTCAGATCGTCAACGGCGGGCAGACGACTGCTTCTCTGCACTTTGCCGCCATGCAAAAGAATTTCCCGCTTGAGGATATTCAGGTCCCGATGAAACTTACGGTTATCCCGATGGAGGTCATCAATTGCGCACGTCAGGAGTTTGTTCTCGATATTGCCAAATACGCGAACTCTCAGACTGCAGTGACCACGTCTGACCTGGGTTCAAATACGAATTTTCAGGTGAAATTCCAGAAGTGGGGTTTCTCGGGCAACTGTACGTATCAAAACAAGGGGGGAGTCTGCTACTGGTACTACGAACGCACTCACGGTGAGTTCAAGGTCGCTCAGAATCGTGAAAAAAATCCAAAGAAATTTGAAGATCGGTTCCCGAATCGCTTTAAGAAAACCGACCTTGCCAAGTGGTTGCTTTCTTGGGAGGGAGCGCCTCACACGGTCAGCCTCGGTGCACAAAAGTGCTTTATGGCCTTCTCCAAAGAAATCGAGGCCAAGGAGGCGCAGGATCCTGAAATGAGTTTCTGTACGCCTGCATTTTTCAAACAGGCGGTGGCAAAGGGGATTCTTTTCAGAGCTGTTGACAAACTCGTTAAAGATGCAGAGTGGTATAAAAAGGAACGTTCGTATAAGGCCAATATCGTGACTTATGCGATCGCACTTTTTGCCCACACTATTCGTCATAACTTTGGCGCCGACATGGATCTTGATTGGATCCGTATTTGGGAGCGCCAGAGCATCGACAGTTCTCTCTTGCCGTTGTTGGATAAGTTGGCTCGACAGGCAAGAGCCAATTTTGACCGAGATGACCGAAGTGTTCACGACGTAGGTGAGTGGGTGAAAAAAGAACGATGCTGGGAGCTTTTGAAGAGACAGAGTGTCGATCTCGGTTCATACAAAGAAACCGTACGTGCGCTTTGTAAGAAAGCAGAACCTTCGTTCTTTTTGCGTTGACGGAGTTAAGGCGTGGACAGGTCTACAACTGAAAAGCGTTCCGAGGTCATGTCAAAGATCCGATCGAAGAATACCAAGCTCGAAATCTACGTGAGACATCTTTTGTTCGAACGTGGATTTCGGTATAGGCTCAATCGAAAGGATCTGCTGGGACAGCCGGATATCGTTCTTACCAAGTGGAAAACAGTCATCTTTGTCAACGGGTGCTTCTGGCATGCGCACCAAGGTTGTAAAAAAGCCACAATTCCGGAGACGCGAGCCGACTTCTGGAGGCAAAAGCTTGACGGCAATCGTGCGCGTGATCAACGTGAATATGCCACTTTGTTGTCCATGGGGTGGCGTGTTCTCGTAGTTTGGCAGTGTGCCTGTCTTAAGACTCGTTCGGAAGCGTTGGGAACGTTGATGGAGAGTTTTCTTCGAAGCACAATCTCTTTTGCAGAGATCGGACGAGATGACGTGGAAGGGGATCCTTCGACCTTGACTTCAGAGGAGGACGAAGTTCACCAGCATTGAATAGAATACTTGATTTACTAACATGGAGAGCGGCGTGAGTAGCCGCAAGGCAAGAATGGCTAAGAAAAAATCTCTCGTTTATCGCTCTATTGACCTCTTCGCCGGCATCGGTGGTATCCGTATGGGATTCGACCGTGCGTTTGGTGAGGAGATCGAAACGGTTTTCGTGTCCGAGTGGGACGAACCTGCACAGAAAACCTATTCAGCCAATTTCGAATCACCCGGGAAGATATGGGGCGATATAACGCTTCCGGAAACCAAAGAGGCGATCCCGGAGTTTGATATTTGTCTGGCCGGCTTCCCGTGCCAGGCCTTTTCTTTGGCCGGCAAACGCCAGGGGTTTAAGGACGACTACAAAGGACGTTGTCGAGGCACGCTCTTTTTTGATGTGGCGGAGATTTGTGAAAAGCACAAGCCTCGCGTCATTTTCTGCGAAAACGTCAAGGGCTTGAAGATCCACGATAAGGGGAACACCTTCCGAATCATTGCGGAAACGCTCAAGGAGTTGGGCTATCAGGTTTTTGCCAAGGTCTTGAACTCCAAGGATTTCGGAGTCGCGCAGAACCGTGAACGCATTTATATCGTGGCTTTCCGTAATGACGTCGATGCGACCGGGTTTGAGTTCCCTCAGCCTACCGATTCGACGAAGCGACTCAAGGACATTATGGAAAGGGAGCCGGTGCCCGCCAAGTACTATCTTTCGGATCGCTACCTCGCCACCCTCCGTGCACATCGTGCGCATCACGAGTCGTTGGGCCATGGCTTTGGATATGAAGTTCGGGATTGGGAGACGGACATTGCAGCCGCAGTGGTTTGCGGTGGCATGGGACGCGAGCGCAACCTTGTAGTAGACTTTCGCCAAACAGACCTTACGCCTACAACCCATATTAAAGGGGAAATCAATCGCGAAGGCATTCGCAAGATGACACCGCGTGAGTGGGCTCGCCTTCAGGGTTTCCCGGATACTTACAAGCTACCTCTTGCCGATGTGCATCTGTATAAACAGTTTGGAAACAGTGTGACGGTAAACGTTATCGAAGCCATCGCAGGAAAGATCAAGGAGGTTCTCGATCATGACCACGGACAGCGGACTTACTAAAAATCGCGGCGAATGGGCCGAAGTCATGACCATCATGGGCATTCTTGCCCAGGGGGCGATCAAAACTGTTTCGCTTGTCGATGGGAAGCTCCGGGAGAACGATGCTGAAGTTTCAGTTGCCAAAGTCTTTATCGTCAGAAACAAAACAACGATTGAGTATCGTATTCGACGCGAAGGCGGAGTCCCAGTTGAAGTTACGATCGTGCAGCCCGGCGCAATCGTTTCGGTCCCCATGAACGAATGCTTGGGCGATTACATGTCCCTCAAAGAGGCGGTAGTACGTGCTGTTGAAAATGCCAAGGAGCGCACATTTGCGATTCCAGAGGCAGAAGTCGTCATGCGCAAATATCGTTTCGGGTCCGGTAAATCCAAGTCGAGTCTGAAACAGGACGTCGATTTGGTCCTCTATGGCCCGGATGGTGTGGAATTGGCCCCGCGAGGTTTTTCCATCAAGAGCTTCCTGGTTTCGCGCCCCTCGCTTTTCAACGCTTCGAGAGGCGGTAGGTTCCGCTACAAGATTGACGGGAACAAGCTTTTGCAGGCAAAGATCATTGAAAAACAGTTTGCCGATCATCCGCGTGCTTGGATCCAGAATCTGGTCAAAGCTTTGGATAATTTTGGGGCGTTTACTTATAGGATTTCGATTCCAGATCCTGATTTTAAGCGAAATCTGGAGCTTCTTGATGCGCACATGGCTGAAGTCATTGGATATATGCTTTTGCAAGCTTATGTGTGCGGTGATCGCTCGTTGAAGACCGGGCTTGAAAGAACCGTTAAAGGCGATCCTCTGGATTACGGCAAAGACGCCGACACCTTCTATACCTATCGTGTCAAACACTTTCTCCGCGCCGCTGCTTTGGGCTTTTGTGCCAAAGAGCCTTGGAACGGGGTCGAAGGTGCTGAGGGCGGCATGATCATGGTTCGCGACGACTGGTCTCTACGCTGTTTCTTGAGTGGCAAGAGCGATTTCGAAAACTATCTGCTTGAGACATGCAGCTTTGAAACTCCCAGTACGTCAAAAGAAAAGTGGGGAGGGTATGCTACGGTAGAGCAGGGAGACGGAGGCGGTTATTTGGAATTGCTTTTGCAAATTCGCGAAAGCGATCCTTTCAAGTTGTAAGGGTTTTGCAGATCACCTTGTCTCAAGACGTACGACTAACCTGGATTTTTCTACAGGACGACGAACGAGAAGAATGGCTTCTTTCCATGGCTTGGATGGCGAAGGAGAGGAGGCTGAACGCAGGCGTCCCGCCTGATGCGCTCGCCAGGACGATGAAGGACTACAACACACGCTTGTGCGACGGGTGACGACAAGGTGTTCGGGAAGTTCAGGGAGTTCCTGACGCCGTTCAGAAAGCCTCCCTTCTTTGCGGTGCGCGTGGTGCCCAAGACGGGCGGAACTTGTCAGCGGCGTGAAGGTCCCCGACAAGTTCCAGACCGTACCGCTCGAGTGCCCTACGTTCATTCCGTACGAGGGGCCGTCCGAGGGCGAAGAGCACTTCGCTTAACCTGAGTTTTGAATGATGCTCTGCATAGGTCTCGCTCAGATCATCAGGCGAGAGCGATCATCGTGAGGTGAAATCTGACGGACGCTGTAGGCACCGCGCGGGGATTACTCATACAGCGCAAGGCCGATTTGAAAACAAAAGGGCGACCGCACTCAACGGCGGGAGTCGCCTTTCGAAGCCGAAGGAACGGTTTGCGGGAGGCTTGCCAACGGAACGAAATGCTCGTTTCGGAAAGGTCCCCAAACGCCGTCGCAGCGGGCTCCGGAAGGCGTTTTCCGATGCCCTTTTCGGCTGAAAATGCCTTCGGTCGGCAGGGCAGCGGGATGAAAAGAACGGCTCCTGATCGCTCGGGAGCCGCCTAAATGTGCGCCGCTCGTTGTTTTTCGAGGTCGACGTACGTGAAGTCGTTCCTGATGAGTTGCTGCCTGTCGTCGCAACCTGTAAAGGAGCCGTCCGGACTCATGGATCAGGCGAGGGGGCTTTCGGTGCCGACAAGAGGGAAGGTTGCTTTTGCGCTTGCCGTGGTGTCGGCGGAAGGCCTGCGTGACGATGGTGTCTTTCTCTGGCTCAGGGATGTTTTCAGAGGTGGCACGAGCTTACAATAGTGCTGATTCATTGCTCTGTCAATGCTATAACAGTAATGTCTTATTAATGCGGATCGAGAGGCGAACTATGGCAAACATTCAAGTCCGAGTAGATGATGCGCTTCGTGATGAAGCAGTAGCCGTTTTGAATCGGTTAGGGATGGATATGGCAACAGCTGTACGCCTATTGCTTAACCAAATCGTTGTTGATAATGGCTATCCATTCAAACCAACGTCTGATCCGTTCTACTCATCTTCCAACATTCGACATTTGGAAAAAGTATTAGACGACGTTAAACATAAACGCAATTTGGTCTCGCACCCTCTTGTTGAGGTCAATAACCCCCGCCTAAAGGCGGAGGCTTGAAAGAGCCTTTGTTGACTAGTCTCAGCAAACCTCCTCAGGGAGGCGAGCTACGTTGGTTTGGAATGTACAGGCACCGTGGGATGTTCATCCTA
>OGUD01000408.1_pt1 | contig 37648 bp, 41 predicted proteins | sample 1573671 | NCBI WGS metagenome assembly OGUD01 (sample SAMEA2582065, study PRJEB24529) | metagenome | biome: Human gut stool | place: China | collected 2011 | reverse complement strand
ATCAGGAAAAGCATATACGGATGGAACGTGAAGAGGCATGGGAAGAGGGACGACGTGAAGGAAGAGAATCCGGTCTCCGTGAAGGAGAGGAGAAAGCGTTACTTCTTGCAAAACGGATTTTTAAGTTGGCGCAGACAGGAAAGTCTTCGAAAGAAATTGCCGAAATTTGCGGAATCAGCGAGGAGAAAGTAAAGCAGATTTTGGAATAGAGATAATAAGGGAATATGAGGAAAAGAAAGGAGAGGCACCTGCCGCAGGATGAATTGCGGCAGGGGCCCCTGGCAAAATGGGAGGGATGCGTCAGCAGACACCAACGCGATAGCAAGGATTTACATATAATCTTTCAGAACTTGATGATCGCGCAGCACTTTTTCAATGACGGTGCCTTTTACAAGTTTGATCAGTGGTTTCTTCAAGGCATTCAATGGACCGGGGAGTTGGATTTCCAGCGGTGACATTCCGTCCATCAGTTTTACGGAGCTGTCCAGTAGTTCGCGGATATCATAGACGCTGCCCCAGACTTCCGGCACGCCGCGATCCACGCCGAGCAGTCCGTAAACGGCTTCCATTGCGGTACGTACCGAATATTCGGTTGTAAATACCGTATCCCGCGGCGTATCGGCAAACTGGCCGAGGAACGCAAAGTTGACGCAGCCATCCGGAATGACGTCCGGGCGGTCGCCTTTTGTGCGCGGCATGAAGAATGCAGTGATATACGGCATCATGGTCGGTACGCAGACTGCGCTGTTCTCCGCGAGATCTTCAATCTGGTCAGTCGGTACGCCAAGATGATACAGCCATTCCTCGGTGATCTCTTTTCCGGTACAGTCTTTCATCGGTTTTTTAATAAAATCACCGGGAACATCGGTAAACAATCCGTAAACCCAGACGCAGACTTTGTCTTTGCCCTGTGTTTTAAATTGTCCCTGTCGGTTGATCGTCCAACTCATCAGCCATTTGGAATCCATGCAGCTGACGATACCGCCGGTCACTACTTTTCCGGTGCGGGGATCTCGTTTGCAGATGTTGGTGATGTAAGGGATGATCTTTTCATCCAGCGTTGTGATCGTTGCGGATTCCCAGTTTGTTTTGGCGATATCGGAGCAGAACTTTTCAGGGTGTCCGAATGAGGGATCCTGTCTGGCGATATTTTTCCAGAGAGTCCAACAGCCGCTTGTGCGTACTTCGGCGTCGCCGTTCGGAGCGTGGTTCTGATCGCCGTAGATCGTCCCCTCTGTACAGCTTCCGTTTGTGACAAAGACAAGATCGTTTTCTGTCAGAAGAATGCCCTTTTCGACGCCTTTGACTTTACACTCGATCGCGCTTGCAATCTTTTTTCCGTCTTTAAATTCAAAGATTACATTTGTCACTTCGGTATTGAATTGAAAATCAACACCGGCATTTTCCAGATACTTCTGCATGGGAAGGATCAGGGATTCATACTGATTATATTTGGTAAATTTCAATGCGCTGAAATCCGGAAGTCCGGCGATATGGTGGATAAAACGTTGGAAGTAGAGTTTCATTTCCAATGCGCTGTGCCAGTTCTCAAATGCGAACATCGTCCGCCAGTACAGCCAGAATGTGGAACTGAATACCTCATCGTCAAACACGTCTTCGATGGTTTTATCATAGAGATCTTCGTCTTTTGTCATGAACAATTTCATGATCTCCATACAGCCTTTCTGGCTCAAATTGAACTTCCCGTCGGTGTGCGCATCCTGACCGCGGTTTATCGTAGCGCGGCAGAGAGAATAGTTCGGATCGTGTTTGTTCAGCCAGTAATATTCATCCAGAACCGACACGTCGGGAGTTTCGAGGGATGGAATACTGCGGAACAGATCCCAAAGGCACTCGAAATGATTTTCCATTTCACGTCCGCCGCGCATGACATAACCGCGGGTCGGATCTTCGATTCCGTCGCAGGCACCTCCGGCTACATCCATTGCTTCCAGAATATGGATGTGAGATCCCGGCATCTGTCCGTCGCGGACAAGGAAGCAGGCTGCGGAGAGTGCGGCAAGACCACTGCCGACGATGTAAGCATTTTTCTCATCGACGCCCTCCGGTTTTTCCGGACGGGCAAATGCTTCGTAATTACCGTTTGTGTAATAAATCCCCTTTTTGTTTTTCTCGTGTTTTCCAAGTTCTGTGTTGCGGTAATTCGGATCCTTTCTCACTGCTGATTCCGAATGAGATGTTGCTTCATTCTGTGATTTTTTCTTCAAAAGTGCTGCAGCACCGACACCGGCAGCGGCAAGTGTGGCAGCGCCGACCGCGATATTTTTCTTTTTCATTGTATAAGACCGCCTTTCTGATAGAAGTATGATTTTTAATGGTTGCACTGATCATAAGATAGTCTGTACACATTTACAATTTACAAAACAGGGGAAATGTAAAGATTTTGATCATTTCCCCTGTTTTGTAAAGTTCTGTATGGAATTGAAAATATTGCCATGCATTGTCGTGCTGATATGATCGACAAGTTCGTCATAGTCAGCTTTCATACCTTGTTTGATCCAGTCCAGCATGACGCCGACGAAACTGTATTTATAAAAATCGGCGATAAATTTTGTGGCGTCCTCGGAAAGTCCGGTTCCCTCTGCCTGCTCCCGGACGACATCGGCAATCAGCGCGTAGGTCAGTTTGAACAGATAATTTTCGATCTGTTCCCGGCTGATGGAATGGTAGGCGTTCAGGATAAACGGCTTATTTGTCAGAACGGCTTCAAAAATCTGCCGCAATCCCTCCTGCCATGTGGCATATGTCTTTTTTCCCTGGAGCGCTTTGGTCGCGTCCTCCAGACAGGACCATTCCACCAGATCGTAAATATCTTTGAAATGATAATAAAAAGCCATACGGCTGATGCCGCAGTCGTTGGTCAGATCCTGGATCGTGATCTTATCCAACGGTTTTTCAAGAAGAAGCTTTTTTAAGGACGCTTCCAGATCCTGTTTGGTCGTATGTGACATGTAAAAACCTCCGGACTTTACAGATGGAAAATCAAAGTGGCGATCCGGAAATAGATGATGATCGAGCAGGCGTCCACGATCGTAGTGATCAGCGGAGCGGCCATGATCGCCGGGTCGCAGTGCAGTTTTTTTGCAAAGAGCGGCAGAAGTCCTCCGATCAGTTTGGAAATGATGATCGTCGCCATGAGTGACAGCGATACAACGACCGCGAGCGTTACGCTTTTGTACATGATCCAGATACGCAGACCATTTGCAAGGGAAAGCGCCGCGCCTACGATCAGGGAAATGCGGAACTCTTTGAACAGCACACGAAATACGTCACTCAGCTTAATCTCATCCAGTGCAAGTCCGCGGATGATCAGTGTGGAACTCTGGGAACCGCAGTTTCCGCCGGTGTCCATCAGCATCGGAATGAAAGAAACAAGGAGAGGTACGACGGCAAACGCATCCTCATATCGGGTGATCACCATGCCGGTAAATGTGGAGGAGATCATCAGCACGAGCAGCCAGACGATACGATTTTTCGCGTGTTCCAAAGTGGAGGTCTCAAAGTAAGGTTTTTCACTCGGCGTAACGGCGCCCATCAATGCCATATCCTCGGTGGTCTCTTCTTCGATCACGTCCATGGCGTCGTCAAATGTGACGATGCCGACCATCAGTCCGTCCAGATCCAGTACCGGGAGCGCCAGCAGACCATATTTTGAAAAAAGCCGGCCGACTTCTTCCTGATCGGTATGGGTAGATACGGATATGATCTCGGTCTCCATCAGTTCTTCCATTGTCAGATCGTCATCCATGGTCATCAGATCTTTGGCTGTGACGATCCCGAGCAGACGGCGGTTTTCCAGAATATAGCAAGTGTAGATCGTCTCCTTGTGTATCCCGGTCTGCTTGATATGTGCCAATGCTTCCCGCACCGTCGTATGCTTCCGAAGATCGACATATTCTGTTGTCATAACACTTCCGGCGCTGTCCTCCGGATAATTCAGCAGTTGGTTGATACGGTTGCGCTTCTCATTGTCCACATTTTCCAGGATCCTTGTGACAAGGTTTGCCGGGAGGTCTTCCAATAAGTCGACCGTATCGTCCAGAAACAGTTCATTTAACAGATCTTTTAATTCGTCTTCCGTAAATATTTTTACAAGGTAAGATTGCATCGAACTGTTCATCTCCGCAAAAACATCAGCGGCTTTCGATTTGGGAATCAGGCGAAATGCCTGGGCGAGTTCTTTATCTTCCAGTTCGGTCATGAGAGCAGCAATGTCCACAGCGTTCATGACATTCAAAATACTCCTTACAGCCTTGAACTCGCGGGCGTGTAAGAGTTCCATGAAAATTGTCTTGTCCATAATGAATACTCCTTTTCGATATTAGATTGTAAAATAAAGTCCACGAGTGATAACTGGCTCCTGCATCCATGCTGCTCACCTCCCTTTTATGATCATTTTTAGAATAAAATCTCTTGAAAACTCATTTTAGCGCAAAAAGGTAAAAAGTGTCAATCAATTTTTCGGCAGATTGACAGACAGATCGGTCGGTTGATTCATCGGTGTTTCTGTGTGCATCAATTCGTGCTCCCGGGCTATTTCCGCAAAACATTCCGGTGCAGTCCAGAATTGATTGGTCGGGGTCAGGATCGCTTTATAAGGAAAGGTTCCGGATTTACTGCGGCGTAAAGCCGACAGAACCTGGTTCAGTCTTGCATCGGAGAGACCGGCAAAAACCAACATTGTGTCGGGAAGCTCTTCCCCCTCATAACATGTTTCGCAAGGCGGGACGTCGCCAAGCCCGGCAAGGGCACCGAGAGGCTGACTATACTGATCCTTTGGAATATAACGCAGACGCAGTTTGAGCGGAAACAATGCAAGTTCCACTTTTCGGCGTGTTTGTTTATCTGTAAGATTGAATAATAAAATCGTTTCTTTCATAAATGAAGATACTCCTTTTCTTTTTTTGGAAGATCAAATCGGTTGGGATCTCATCCTGATAGTATTGTAATGGATTTGAAAGGGAAAGAAAAGGGCTGAGATTCGGAAAGCGCAATTTAGAAAGAACAATTCCGAAAGAATAGTCACAAACGACTTCGGAAGTTCATATTCTGAAAGAAAGGGAAAGCAGGAGCAAAGGGAATGCGTTTGTGCGAACTTCGGGAAAAAGAAGTGATCAATATCTGTGACGGCAAGAGACTCGGATGTATTGTGGATCTGGAGTTTGATGTCTGCACGGGGAAGATCGAAGCCGTGATCATTCCGGGACCGGGGAAAATATGGGGATTTCTCGGGACGGAATGTGAATATGTCATTCCGTTTGCGTGCATTCGGAAGATCGGACCGGATATCGTGTTGGTGGAGATACAGGAAGAGAAATTTCTTCATAAAAATTCGTCTTAAAGAGATGAAATATTTTGCAAAAAGCAAAGACCTTGTGTATAATCAGTTTATAGCAAACAAAGGAGAAAGGCGGAGCAAATTTATGAAGTGCCCTTATTGCGGAAATCCGGACACGCGGGTCATCGACTCCAGACCGGCTGACGATAACAATTCGATTCGCAGAAGACGTTCCTGCGACGAATGCGGAAAACGTTTTACGACATATGAAAAGGTAGAGACGATTCCTCTGATCGTGATCAAAAAGGACAACAACCGGGAGGCATTCGACCGTTCCAAGATCGAGGCTGGCGTACTGCGAGCCTGCTATAAGCGTCCTGTTTCAGCGGAAGACATCAAACGGACGGTGGATGAGATCGAGCTGGAAGTGGTGAACCGGGAGGAAAAGGAGATCCCGAGCAATCTGATCGGTGAGATCGTGATGGACAAGCTGAAATTGTTGGATCCGGTTGCTTATGTCCGGTTTGCATCGGTATACCGCGAGTTTAAAGATGTGAACACATTTATGGATGAATTGAAAACATTTTTGGAATAATAAAAATAAGTGTTGGTGCGGGCGGGATTTCATTGATTTGCCCGAACCTGCGCTGTAAATGCCGCAGAATAACTGGAAAAGAGTTGTTGCGGCATTTTTGCGTTGAACTCGATCGGCGTGTGTCCGGCACGTTTTAAGTTAAGGCAGGTGAAAGGAATATGACAGAGATTTGGACAGGGATCCGGATGTATTTTGAGACAAACGGCGCAGAATATTTATTGTGTGTCAAAGAACACTTTATGATCAGTGTGCTGGCGCTTCTGACTGCGTCCGTGATCGGGATTCCGTTGGGATATTTATGTGTATGCCGGAAAAAATGGGAACGGTGGATCACCGGATCATTTCAGGTGCTTCGGATCATTCCGAGCGTTGCGATCCTGATCCTTTTGATCCCGGTGATGGGAACCGGTGTGCGCCCGGCGATGACGGCGCTGGTTTTACTGGCTGTACCGCCGATATTGATGAATACGGCAGCAGGATTTTCGGAAGTTCCGGCATTTATGCTGGAGACCGCAGAGGGGCTGGGGATGACAGAACGGCAGATGTTCTGGAAAGTAAAAGTACCGCTTGCGATGCCGATGATCCTGACCGGAATGCGGACTGCGGCGATTGAGATCATCGCCAGCGCGACGATCGCGGCGAAGATCGGAGCCGGAGGGCTGGGCGGTATCATATTGACGGGGCTCGGGCTGAACCGGACGGATCTGCTTTTGATCGGCGGGATCTCGGTGGCGCTGCTGTCACTGGCTGCGGGGATGATGTTCCGGCTTTTGATGAAGCTACAGCCGGCAGCGGCGTAAACGTTGAAAATACAGAATTTCAGATGCGGCAAGGGAACAGTCGGGGAACTTCCGAACATGGGATATAAGCCGCGGCAGAGAGAAGAAGGGAACATCAAGGAGGTACGATGGATATGAGAAAAAGAGAGAAAGAGAAGAAGATCAATGGAAAGAAAATCGGAAAACGGATCGCAGCCGCCGCGCTTGGCGGCGTGATGGTATTGTCACTGGCGGCGTGCGGAGATTCCGAAAAAGAGGATGTGATCCGTGTCGGATCGAAAGATTTTACAGAGGGGCTGATCGTTGCGGAGATTTACGCATTGGCATTGGAAGATGCAGGTTACGAGGTGGATCGGGTCTTTAATATCGCGGGATCGGTTGTCCATACGTCGCTGACCAACGATGAGATCGATCTGTATCCGGAGTATACCGGGACGGGACTGCTTTCCGTGCTCGGGATGGATATGATCACCGATCCGCAGGAAGTATATGACACGGTAAAAGAAGAATATGAAAAGCAGTTTCAGCTGACATGGCTGGATTATTCAAAGGCAAGCGACGGGCAGGGATTGGCAGTGCGTACGGAAGTGGCGGAAGAACTCGGGATCCGGACGATCTCCGATCTGCAGAAACATGCGTCAGAACTCCGGTTTGCGTCGCAGGGAGAATTTGACGAGCGGGAGGACGGGCTTCCGGGACTGGAAAAAGTATACGGCGCGTTTGACTGGCGGTCGTCGAAAGTATATGATAGCGGTCTGAAATACGAAGTTTTGAAAAATGATGAAGCAGACGTGACCCCGGTCTATACAACGGACGGACCGCTGGCGCAGACGGAATTGTATACACTGCTGGAAGACGATCAGCATGCATGGCCGCCGTACAATCTGGCTCCGGTCGTGCGGGATGAAGTTCTGGAGGCGCATCCGGATGTTGCGGATGTACTGAATGAAGTCAGCGCAGCGCTGGATACAGAGACTGTGACACAGCTGAACGCGAAAGTCGATGTGGAGAAAGAAGAATACGAGGACGTTGCGGAAGCGTTTTTTGAGGAGAACCTGAGCGGAGAATAGAAGAAAGCAGAATACAGGAAAATAAGGAACAAAAGAAATGAAAGATACAGCAATTGAATTTCGACAGGTAAGTAAAAAATTTAAAGGGGCGGGAAAACCGGCGGTTTCCGATGTGTCGCTTACGATCCGGGAGGGCGAGTTTATCACGATCCTCGGCTCTTCCGGCTGCGGAAAGACGACGCTTCTGAAAATGGTCAACCGTCTGTATGAACCGGATTCCGGGGAGATCCTGCTGTTCGGGAAACCGATCGCAAAGGAGAATCCGATGGAGCTGCGTCGGAAAATCGGTTATGTGATCCAGCAAGTCGGTCTGTTCCCTCATATGACGGTTGCGGAAAATGTGAGTATCGTACCGAAGATGCTGAAATGGGAACCGGGAAAGATCAAGGGGCGTGTGGAAGCATTGCTGACGATGGCGGGACTGGATCCGGAGCAATATGGAAAACGCTATCCAAGACAACTTTCCGGCGGGCAGCAGCAAAGGGTAGGACTTGCGAGGGCTCTGGCGGCAGATCCGAAGATCCTGCTGCTGGATGAGCCGTTCGGAGCGCTGGATGCGATCACGCGGACGGTACTGCAGGATGAACTTTTGAAAGTCCATCAGGAGATGCCGAAGACTTTTCTGCTCGTGACTCATGATATCAACGAAGCATTAAAACTCGGAAACCGGATCCTTGTGATGAACGAGGGAAAAGTGTGTCAGTTTGGAACACCCCGTGAGATCGTACAACATCCGGAGGATCCGTTTGTGGAAACGCTGATCCGTTCCGCAAGAGAACAGGAGCGGCTTTGGGAGGAATTGTTATGATCCAGTATTTGATACGCCATTATGACGATCTGCTGCGCGCGTTTGCGGAACATCTGCAGATCTTGGCGGTGACATTGGTGTTCTCTCTTTTGATCGCGGCAGCGTTGACCATTCTGGCAGTGTATTTCCGGAGATTCGGGGAAGCGTTGATCCAGATTTTTTCGGTGATCTATTCGATTCCGAGTCTGGCGCTGTTTGCGCTTCTGATTCCGCTGACCGGGCTGGGAATGACGACGACGGTGATCGTTCTGACTGCTTACAACCAATATCTTCTGCTCGGTAATTTTACGGCGGGGATCTTCGGCGTAGATTCCGGAGTGACCGAGGCGGCGCGCGGGATCGGGATGAGTACGTTTCAGATTCTTGTGAAAGTGCAGATCCCGCTGGCAAAAAAGGCATTGTTTACCGGTATAGAACTTTCCGTCGTGTCGACGATCGGGATCGCAACGATCGCTGCGATGATCAATGCGGGCGGATTGGGAATCTTATTGTTTGACGGACTCCGCACAATGAATTTTAACAAGATCATTTTAGGAAGCATTCTTTCGGCAGTGCTGGCTCTTGGAGTCAATGCGGTGTTGAAATGTCTGGAAAAGAGGCTGGAAAGTTAACCGTTAGAATTAATTGTTAACTAATAATTCAAATGTGGTTGACAATCGGGAGGGCAGATTGTATACTATCCTCAGACTTAGGAAGTACAGTGGAGGAAAATTTATATGAAGACAACGAAACAAACAACCCGTTCCGGATTTTCAATTCAGGATATATGCAGTGTAGCGATCATGGCTGCATTGATTGCGGTCATGGCACAGATCTCCATTCCGATGCCGATGGGAGTACCGATGACGATGCAGACATTTGCCGTGACTTTGGCGGGGGTGATCTTAGGCTCAAAACGCGGAGCGGTTTCCATGGTCGTATATCTGCTGATCGGTTCGGTCGGCGTTCCGGTCTTTTCCAATATGGGCGGAGGCGTTCAGTATCTCATCGGTCCGACCGGTGGATTTCTGCTGTCGTTCCCGATCATGGCGTATTTGATCGGATTGGGTGTGGAAAAGAAAAAGCAGAAAGGAATGTTTTCTCTGTTTTTGATTCTCGGAACCGTGGCAAATTATGCGGTCGGCGTCGCCATGTACTGTGTGTTGATGGACGCTTCGGTATGGACCGGAATTACAGCGTGCGTACTGCCGTTTATCCCGACAGCCGTGATCAAAGCCGTGGCGGCAGCGATACTCGGACTTCAGGTGAGGAGCCGGCTTGCGGCAGTCTTGCAGACGGCATAAAAACGAGCCGTATATAAGTGAGAGATAAGTGTGAAAAAATCGGGGAAAAATCCGCAAAATTGTGGATTTCTCCCCGATTTTTTTGATGGGATGTGGATAACGATTTGCGGACGTTTTCTTTACATTGTCCGGTTTTCCAAGTATAATAAGTTGCGTAATGTCAGTGCACAAGGGGATATCCGCGGCTGGGCTCTGCGAGCCGAGAAGCGCATGTTCTTGATACATTGATGTTGGTATGCGTACATAGAGAAAGGAGAAATACTATGCCGATGAACCATGCAGCACGTATGATTTTGAAAGCATTGTCTTTTGACGGGATCGAGGTGGAGGCGTCGCGCCATCTGGCGGATCTGAAGCGTCTGGATCCGATGAAGATTTTTTATAAAACAACCGATGAAAAGATATACAACGGAGAACATGAAGTGCCGGTGCGGCTTTTCTTTTCGGACGAAGAAATGAAAAATGCATATGAAAATAAAATCCTGGTGAACCCGGATGTTTTACTGTTCTTTCACGGCGGCGGATGGGTGACGGAGAGTATCGATACTTATGAGCGGATCTGCGCGCGGCTTGCCGGTGAGACCGGACATCTTGTTGCGGCGGTGGAGTACCGTCTTGCACCGGAACATAAATTTCCGGCAGGTTTGGAAGATTGTTATGCGGCGGCGAAGCGGCTTTTTACCGATTACCGGGAACTGCGTCTGGATCCGGATCGGATCACGCTGATCGGCGACAGCGCCGGGGGGAATCTGGCAGCCGCGGTGTCGCTTCTGGCAAGAGACCGGGGAGATTTTTTCCCGAAACGACAGATTTTGATGTACCCGGCAACATACAATGATTATTCCGAAGCGTCGCCGTTTCCGTCGGTGAAAGAAAATGGAAGCGACTATCTTTTGACGGCGGGCAAGATGCAGGATTATATACATTTGTATGCGGGAAAGGAAGCAGATTTTCAAAATCCGTATTTTGCGCCGTATCTGGAGGAAGATCTGAAAGATCAGCCGGATACATTGATCTTGACGGCGGAGTTCGATCCGCTCAGAGATGAGGGCGAGGCATACGGAAACAGACTGGAAGAGGCGGGGAATCAAGTGGAAATGCATCGGATTAAGGATGCGCTGCATGGATATTTTGCACTGGGAGTCCGGCATCAGGCAGTCAGGGAGAGCCTTGACTATATCAAGGCATTTTTAAGGAGGGACGACAGTGAATCAGAAAAGGGCACGCTGGAGAAAGCTTGATAATGCGGCAAAGCTCTTTCTGGCAGCGAGCACAAAGCGGGATACCCGTGTGTTTCGGTTTTACTGTGAGCTAAAGGAAGAGGTAAAAAAGGAGATCCTGCAGAAAGCGCTGGATCAGACGGTGGAGACATATCCGGTGTTTCTGTCTGTGATACGAAAAGGGTTGTTCTGGAGTTATCTGGAAATGAGCAGCCTGCATCCGGAAGTGCGGGAGGAGTATAAAGAACCGTGCAGCCGTCTTTATATCCGGGATAAAAAGAGCCTGCTGTTTGAAGTGACATATTATAAGAAGCGGATCAATTTTGAAGTGTTCCATGTGCTGACCGACGGGACCGGGGCGACGGAATTTTTGCGGGAGCTGGTGAAAAATTATCTGTATCTGGCGCACAAAGACGACGGGCTTACGGATGTCAAACTCCGGGCGGAGGACGTGACGGTACAGGATCAGGAAAATGACGGATTTGTAAAATACTATACAAAGAATACAAAGAAACCGCGGCAGAGGAAAGAGAAAGCGTATCAGCTGAAAAAACCGCGGAAAGAAAACGGACCGCTGCAGGTGAGGGAGCGGATCTTGTCGGTATCGGAAGTATTGAAGCGGTCGAGGGAATTGGGCGTATCGATGACGGTGCTGCTCTCGGCGGCGATGATCCAGGCGATCCACGAGGAAATGACAAGACTTCAGGAGAAAGATCCGGTCGTTCTGATGGTACCGGTCAATCTTAGGAAATTTTTCCCGTCCGATTCGATGCTGAACTTTTTCAGCTGGATCGAATCCGGCTATCATTTTGGGGAGAAAGCGGGGACATTTGAAGAGATCCTCGCACAGGTGAAAACAGATTTTAAAGACAAACTGACAAAGGAAAAGATCGCGGAGCATATGAACGAACTGATCGCGCTGGAAATGCATCCGGTTCTGAAATTTGCGCCGGCGGAGCTGAAAAACCTCTGCATCCACGCGGGAGCAAAATTCTCGGAGAAGAACACGACGGCGATCTTTTCCAATATGAGTTCCGTTGTCATGCCCGGGGAATATGTTTCGTATATTAAACGGTTCGGAGTGTACACAAGCACGCCGAAGATGGAACTTTGTGTCTGCTCATTCGGCGATCAGTTATCGCTTGGATTTACCTCGCGATTTGACACGGAAAATATCCAGCGTAATTTTTACCGGATCTTAAAAGAGCAGGGGATTTCATCCAGACCGGTGGAGGAGGAATTCCCGGAGCCGGAGACGCCGCGGGAACTGGAAATGCGGATTTACAAGATTTTTACGTTTCTTTGTCTTGCTGCGATCGTGTTTATGATCGACTTGGATTTCAGCTACAAACCGACCGTTCGCTGGACGTTGTTTACGGCGGGAGGTACGGCGAGTATGTGGCTTGCCACGACGATCGGATTTTTTAAGCGGCATAATCTTTTAAAAAATGCGATGTGGCAGCTCGTGATCGTAACGGGGATCAGTATCCTTTGGGATTATCTGACCGGATGGCGCGGATGGTCGGTGGATTTTGTGCTTCCGATTGTGAGTATGGGAATCTTGCTGGCAATGGTCGTGATCTCTGCGATCCGGCGTTATCCTGCGAAAGAATATATGATCTATCTCGTTATGGCGGCGGGATATGGTTTGGTCGTGCCGCTTCTGCTTCTTGTATTCGGGGCGGTTCAGCTGGAATGGCCGAGTCTGATCGGAATCGGAGTCTGCTTCCTGTTCCTGATCGGGATCGTGCTGTTCAAATGGAAAGAATTCCGGGAAGAGATGCATAAGAAGTTTCATGTATAAGACATTCCATGTCTATGAAAATTGTGGTAAACTAGAGAAAGAGAACTCAATGAGGAGGATAAGAAAATGATTAACAAACTGGTAGAAAATATTAAAAGGACAGGCGCGCCGATCGTAGTCGGGCTGGATCCGATGCTGAACTACATTCCGGAGCATGTACAGAAAAAGGCATTTGCCGAATTTGGCGAGACTTTGGAGGGCGCGGCTGAGGCTGTATGGCAGTTTAATAAAGAAATCGTGGACAAGACGTATGACCTGATCCCGGCAGTGAAACCGCAGATCGCGATGTATGAGCAGTTCGGGATCCCGGGACTTCAGGCGTTCAAAAAGACCGTGGATTACTGTAAATCAAAAGGACTTGTCGTGATCGGAGACATTAAGCGCGGAGACATCGGCTCCACTTCCGCGGCTTATGCGGTCGGACATCTCGGAAAAGTAAAAGTGGGAAGCAAAGAATATGTTCCGTTTGATGAAGATTTCGTGACAGTCAACCCATATCTTGGTTCCGATGGCGTGAATCCGTTTATCGACGTCTGCAAAGAAGAAAAGAAAGGACTTTTCATCCTTGTGAAGACGTCAAATCCATCCAGCGGAGAGTTCCAGGATCGCCTGATCGACGGTCGTCCGCTGTACGAACTGGTCGGGGAGAAAGTTGCCGAGTGGGGCGCGGAGTGTATGGGAGATTCTTACAGCTATATCGGCGCAGTTGTGGGCGCGACTTATCCGGAGATGGGAAAAGTCCTCAGAAAAGTAATGCCGAAATCATTCATTCTTGTGCCGGGATACGGCGCGCAGGGCGGACAGGGAAAAGATCTGGTACATTTCTTCAATGAAGACGGGCTGGGTGCGATCGTCAATTCATCCAGAGGGATCATTGCGGCATACAAGCAGGAAGCCTATGCGAAATTCGGAGCAGAGAACTTCGGTGATGCTTCCAGAGCAGCAGTAGAAGCGATGGTTGCTGATATTCGCGGTGCATTGGAGCAGAAATAAAGCAGGCGGGAGAAGAGTGAAGATGGAAAGACAGAGAGAACAGGCTGTTGTCGTATTGCAGGAACAGCTTGCAGATGGAATTTTTAGTATGTGGATCCGCTGTCAGGCGGCGGAGACGGCGAAGCCGGGACAGTTTATCTCCATGTATACAAATGACGGAAGTAAACTGCTTCCGCGTCCGATCAGCATTTGCGAGATCGATAAAGAACAGGGGATGCTCCGGGTTGTTTACCGTGTGACCGGGGAGAACACCGGGACAAAGCAGTTTTCCGAGATGAAAGCGGGAGATACGCTTCCGATCATCGGACCGCTCGGAAACGGATTTCCGTACGAACTGGCAGATGGAAAACGGGTATTCCTGATGGGCGGCGGAATCGGCGTTCCGCCAATCTTGGAGCTTGCAAAGCAGATGAGATGTGAGAAAAAGCAGATCGTTGTCGGCTATCGGGACTCGCAGACATTTCTGAAAGAAGAGTTTGAGCAAAACGGCGAGGTTTATATTTCCACAGAAGACGGAAGCGTCGGTACAAAAGGAAATGTAATGGATGCGATCCGGGAACAGGCGTTGGAAGCGGATATGATCTATGCCTGCGGACCGACCCCAATGCTGCGTGCAATCAAGCAGTATGCCGAGGGAAATAATATTGCATGCTATATTTCTTTGGAAGAGCGCATGGCGTGCGGGATCGGAGCATGTCTGGCGTGCGTCTGCAAATCCAAAGAAAAAGATCATCACACAAATGTCAACAATAAGCGGATCTGTAAGGACGGTCCGGTATTCTTGTCAACGGAGGTGGAACTCTGATGAATATGAAAGTAAATATTGCCGGGGTGGAGTGGAACAATCCGGTGACGGTTGCGTCAGGTACATTTGGATCCGGCGCGGAATTTGCGGAGTTTGCGGATCTGAACCGGATCGGTGCGGTGACGACAAAAGGCGTTGCGAATATTCCGTGGGCAGGGAACCCGACTCCACGTGTGGCAGAGACTTATGGCGGAATGATGAATGCGGTCGGTCTGCAGAATCCGGGGATCGAGCTGTTCTGTGAGCGGGACATTCCGTTCCTGCGCAAGTATGATACAAAGATCATTGTCAATGTATGCGGTAAATCAACAGAAGATTATTGTGAAGTTGTGGAGCGGCTTGCAGATGAAGATGTGGACATGCTGGAGATCAATATTTCCTGTCCGAACGTAAAAGAGGGCGGTATCGCATTCGGGCAGGATCCGAAAGCCGCCGAGACGATCACAAAAGCAGTGAAAAAATATGCAAAACAGCCGGTAATCATGAAACTGAGCCCGAATGTCACAAGCATTGCAGAGATGGCGAAAGCGGTCGAGGCGGGCGGCGCCGATGCGGTATCTCTGATCAATACACTGACCGGAATGAAAGTGGACATTCAGAGAAAGGCATTTGTGCTGGCGAATAAGACCGGCGGCGTGTCGGGACCGGCGATCCATCCGATCGCAGTCCGCATGGTTTACGAAGCGGCAAACGCCGTGAATGTTCCGATCATCGGAATGGGCGGTATCGCAACGGCGGAGGATGCGATCGAGATGCTCCTTGTAGGAGCAAGCGCGGTATCGGTCGGAACCGCCAATTTCTACAATCCGGCAGTGACGATGGAGATCGTGGATGGAATTGAACAATATATGGAAGCGCAGGGATTTGCATCTGTGGCAGACATGGTCGGAATCGTAAAATAATCGTTCGGGAAAGATAGGACAGGGAGAGCGTTTGGCTCTCCCTGTTTTATCTTGGATCAGCGGTCTTCGTATAGAAATTGGATATACTCGCGGGCTTCCTGGAAGTCGAGCACGAACTTTTCCTCCCAGATGTGGACCGGGATTTGGCTGTCGAATCCGTAAATGATCGGGAAATTGTTGTGCTCAAAATCGTAAACAAGCACCAAGCGTTTCTCCGGATCGACGACCCAGTACTCCCGCACTCCGGCATTCATATACTTGTTCAGCTTGATGATGGAATCTTTCTTCCGGCTGGACGGGGAAAGGATTTCCAGGACAAAGTCCGGCGCGCCGTACACACAGCGGTGGACGACTTTTTTGCGGTCGCATACGATCACTACATCCGGCTGAAGCATGGTGCGGTCGTCGCAGTCCAACTGTACGTCGATCGGCGAGACGATCGGAAGACAGCTTCCTTTTTCTTTCATAACATGATTCATAAATTGTGTGAAAAGGAAGCCGGTGAGCAGCTGGTGAACGGAAGTCGGGGCGGACATATCGTAGATCACGCCGTCGATCAGTTCCACACGGATGTCGTCCGGAATGGCATAATAATCTTCCAGTGTATAGTCTCCCTGCTTTTTGACGAAATAGGGGGCGGAAGCTTCCCGGATCATGTCGGTAGGCTTCTTCGGTTCGTCAAAAGAAAGCTGAAATACTTTCTCCAATGCGCGCAGCGTATCGTAGCGCGGTGAGGATGTGGAGCCGTTGAAAATCTTCTGGACTGTGCCCAAAGGGACGCCGGATAACTCCGCAATCTGTGAATAGGTGTAGCCGATCTCTTTCTTTTTCTCTTTCATTTCCTGAATGGTCATAAAATCCCTCCCGGTAAAATTTAAAAATCGCCTGTGAATACTATAACCATATAATAACCGAAAAAGAATAAAAAATCAACCGAAAACAAGTAAAAAAATAACCAAAAAGAAAATAAAGAGGATAGCGTCGATGTACAAGGGGAAACATGCCTCAAACCGCGTAATTTCGGTGATTTTAGCGTTATCCCCCTTGTACACCGACGCTAAGAAAGGGAAAAATAAAATCCAAGTCACCTTTTGAATATCCGGCGCGTGTATAAGGTGAAAGAGGAGGATAACCTTATGGAGAAGAAACATATCGATGACATAATAAAGAAATATGGAAATCTGCTTTACCGCGCGGTATATGTTCAGGTCGGAAACCGGCACGATACGCAGGACATCCTTCAGGAAGCGTTCATCCGCTATTTGGAAAAGGCTCCTGTATTTGCAGATGAAGAACATGAAAAAGCGTGGCTTTTGCAGGTGACACATCATTTGTGCCTTGATTTTTTCAGATTCAGGAAACGGCACAGTTATCTGGAACTGGGCGAGATCGAAGAACTGATCGCCGGTCCGGAAGATGAGAATATATTGCGGGAATTATTTGCCCTCCCGGCGCAGCAAAAAAGTATTCTTGTCCTTTATTATCTGGAGGGGTATCGGATCAAAGAGATTTCAGGGATCACAGGGTTATCCGAAAACGCCGTGAAGAAACGGCTACAGCGCGGGAGAGAAGCGCTGCGGGCGAAGTTGACCGAGTAGGGAAAGGAGCGAAAACAATGACAGAAAAACAATTAAAATCTGTGATGGATTCTATTACGATGCCGGAGGCGATGGCGCAGGAACTTCGAAAAAATGTAAGCGGAAAGAAACAAAAAAACCGTACATTCCGGTATCCGAAAATTGCTGCGGCTGTGATAGCGGGGGCGTTGATCCTGTCGGTCGGAACGACCTCTTATGCCGTCTATCAGGCGAAAAATCTCCGGGTATTTTTTGAAGCGGATGTGACGGAAGAACAGCTTAAGAAAGCGGGGGAGGCATTCCGGGCGATCGAGGGTGTTTCCGAAGTGGAATATGTGCCGGGAGAGCAGGCGTGGGCGGATTTCCAGGCAGAATATTTTGCGGACGATCCGGAACTGGCACAGGAATTTGACGAAAATCCTTTGGCGGACTCTTTTAACTATAAATTAACGGTTGAATTGAGCGCGAATACAAAGGAAGTGCGGGAGGCGATCGAAAATGTAGAGGGAGTCCGGATGGTCTCCGATCTGAGTGAATTGAAATAAGTTTTCCACTTGTATACCGACGCTAAATATGTAAAACAAAAAACGGGAGAGAGCAGACGAAAATATTGCTTTCTCCCGTTTCGTTGTGTACGACTTAAAAAATATCCCGGATCAAAAACCGCTTACAGCAGGATCACACCGTTTCCCGCACCGATCCGGTCCGCGCCGGCTTCGATCAGTTCTTCCGTAAATTCCCGTGTGCGGATGCCGCCGCTGGCTTTCACCTCCAGACGATCGCCGACGGTCTCTTTCATCAGCCGGATATCCTCGACGGTGGCGCCGCCGGTGGAAAATCCGGTGGACGTCTTTACAAATGCGGCGCCGGCTTCCTCGGAAAGCTGGCAAGTCTTTACTTTTTCTTCATCAGTCAGCAGACAAGTCTCGATGATGACTTTTACGATCGCCGGTTTGGATGCTTCCACGACTGCGCGGATATCTTCTCTTACAAAATCCCAGTCCTTATCTTTCACAGCGCCGACATTGATCACCATGTCTACTTCCTGAGCTCCGGCTTTGACCGCTTCCGCCGCTTCAAAAGCCTTGGCAGAAGTGAGCATTGCTCCAAGCGGGAAACCGACAACACAGCATGTCTTTACATTGCTTCCTTTCAATTCAGACGCAACGAGCGCGGTGTGGCAGGTGTTGACGCAGACGGAAGCAAATCCATATTCCTTTGCTTCCTTACAGTAGCGGATGACGGTTTCTTTCGTAGCGTCCGCTTTTAATACGGTATGGTCGATTCTTTCTGCGATGTTCATAATGTACCTCCTAATAAAAATGATGGATTAAAAAGATAGAATATGTAAAGAATGAGTTTCTTCTTTACTTGATATTGCAATTATAGCATAGGTTATCCTAAAATACAATTGAAACCGGTTTGATAAATAAAAAACGAAAATATATGTGCGAAATGCACTAAAAATATATGAAAAAGATGGTGAAATTGACGTTTTGATCACAAAAGAAATAAAAAAGATTGACTATCGGAAAAAGCAGTGCTATTGTGAGATTAGAAAATATGAAAGCGGTTTTATAAAAAGTTTCATAAATTTTGTCGGTTATAAATAAAACGACCGACGAAAGAAGAGACGGAGCAGACAGGAGGAAAAGAAAATGGGCAAAGTTGTTGTATTTGGTAGCTTTGTAGCCGATCTGATGGCAAGAAGTCCGCATCTTCCGGTATCGGGAGAGACGGTGAAAGGTTCTATGTTCAAGATGGGACCGGGAGGAAAAGGATTTAATCAGTGCGTTGCGGCGCACAAGGCAGGCGCGGATGTTGTGATGGTGACAAAACTCGGAAAAGACAGTTTTGCAAATGTTGCAACGGATGCGATGGATGAGTTGGGTATGCCGAAAGACAGTCTCTTTTTTACGGAGGAGACGGAGACCGGCATCGCGTTGATCCTTGTAGATGAGAATACAAGTCAGAATGAGATCATCATCGTTCCGGGTGCCTGCAATACGATCACGGATGCGGAAGTTGACAGCATCGAGGAACAGATCAAAGAAAGCGAATACGTACTGCTTCAATTAGAAGTAAATCAGGACGCCAATGAACGGGTTGTGGATATGGCAAATCGTTACGGATGTAAGGTGATCGTCAATACCGCGCCATATTCCAAAATATCCGATGAATTTCTCTCCAAGGTTTATATGGTGACGCCGAATGAAGTGGAGGCGGAGGAACTGACCGGAGTCCATGTGGAAGATCTGGAATCCGCACACAAAGCGGCGGAATATTTCTACAAAAAAGGTGTGGAAAAAGTGATCATCACACTGGGATCCAGAGGCGTGTTTGTTTCCTCGGACGGTAAGGAAGAGATCGTTCCGGCATTTAAAGTGGATGCGGTGGATACGACCGGAGCAGGAGACGCATTCAACGGCGGTCTGCTGGCGGCATTGTCGAAAGGAAAAGATATATGGGAAGCGGTTCGGTTTGCAAACGGACTGGCGGCGCTCTCGGTACAAAAATTAGGAACAACGCCGTCGATGCCGAAACTGGAAGAGATCGAAGCATTTTTGGAAGAGCACAAATAGAAAATAAAGTCGGCGGACTTTAGAATAAAAAGAAAGGGGAAAAAGAGATGTTAAAAGGAATACCTACAAGAATCGGATCGGATCTGTTGAAAGCGCTTGCGGATATGGGGCACGGAGATCTGATCATCATCGCGGATGATTTTTATCCGCCGGTCACAAAGACGCCGGGAGGGATCAGTATTCAGGCGAAAGGAAATACTGCGGCGGAGATGATCGACGCGATCCTGCAGCTGATGCCGCTGGATGCCGATTATTGCGAACATCCGGTAGAGTATATGGTTCCGGATAAAGACGCGGGGATCACGATCGAACGTCCGAAAGTGTGGGACGACGCGATCGCAGCGGTGGAGAAAAACGGTTACAGCGTCAAACAGGTAGGAGAGATCGAGCGGACAAAATTTTATGAAAAAGCAGGAAAAGCATATGTGACGGTATGTACAAGCGAAAGACAGCCGTATGGATGCTTTATCATGCAGAAAGGCGTTTTATAAACAAAGAAAAACAAAAAAGGAGGAAAGATTTATGAAGATGAAAAAAGTGTTGGCAGCGGTACTTGCAGGAACGATGGTGCTCTCTCTTGCGGCATGCAGCAAAGGCGGCGATTCCGGTGAAGCTCCCGAAAAAGGCGGCGACGGCGGAAAAGGCGAGAAGTATACGATCGTATATCTGACGCCGTCCACAGCGTCACAGTTCTGGACCTACGTAGGGATCGGAATTGAAAATGCGATGAAAGATATGGAAGAAGAACATGGCGTTACCATTGATTTTTCAACCGTAGGACCGGCAGAAGAGAGTCAGACGGAAGAGTATGTAACCGCATTTGAACAGTGTATCGCAAAACAGCCGGACGCGATCGTGACAGCGACGCTGGCGATTGATGCAACCGTGCCGAAAGCACAGGAAGCGACCAATGCAGGGATTGTACTGAACTTCGTAAACTGCGGTCTCGGCGTTGGCGATGACGGTGCAAATGAAGAAACTTATAACCAGTTCTATTACTGCTCCAACGATACGATCGGCGAAATGGCAGCGGAAGCGTTCCTCGAAATCGCAGAGCAAAAAGGAATTTCCACAGACTCAGGTGTGCTTGGTATGAATACAAACGTAGAAAATGAAGCGTTGAACCATCGTGTAGACAGTTTCCGTTCCTATATGGAAAAGAATGCGCCGGGACTGGAACTGACCGATACATATTATAATGGAAACGTTGTTGAGACGGCACAGTCCAATGCGGAAAATATCATTTCTACATACGGCGACAAGCTGATGGGAATGTATTCCGGAAATAACATCACAGGCGACGGCGTGTGCCTGGCAGTGCAGGGATCCGGAATTGCGGACAAGATCGTGAACGTGGCTGTTGACTCCGATGATACAGAGATCACCGCGCTCCGCGACGGATACCTGGATGCGATCGTTGTACAGGACGCATATGCACAGGGATATAAATGTATGGAAAATGCAATCCTTACATTGATCAACGGAGAAAATCCGGAGAGTGAAAAACAGGTAAACTGCCCGCCGGTAGTTATTACAAAAGACAATATGGAAGACGCTGAAATGCAGGATCTGTTAGACCCGACACGTCTGAAAAAATAAAACAGAAAACAGATTTGGAATAGAGTTTGAGTGAGACTTAAACGGGAGGCTGCAGGAGAGTTGTGAGATTTGCCGCTGCCTCCCGTTGTCAATCAGAGAGGATGGAATTATGAGCGAGACAATTATGAAAATTGACCACATCAGCAAATTTTATCCTGGCGTCACTGCATTAAACGATGTAAGTTTTGAGATCAAGAAAGGCGAAGTCCATGCGCTGTGCGGCGAAAACGGAGCCGGGAAATCCACGCTCATCAAATGCATCATGGGAGTTGAAAAGCCGGATAAAGGAAAGGTGCAGATGAATTACAACGGCGAGTGGATCGTCAACGCCAATGCGCTGGAAGCACAAAGTCACGGTGTGTTTGCCAATTACCAGCATGTCAATATCGCCCAGGACTTGAGTATTGCGGAAAATTATTTCCTTGGCAGACAGCCGAAGACGAAGCTGGGACTTGTGGACTGGAAAAAGATGCAGGACGATACCCGGAAGATCATTGATAAATTTGAGATGAATGTCAATCCGAACGAAAAGATCAAGACACTTCCGATCGCAATGCAGGCGATGGTTACGATCAGTAAGATTTCGGTCAATGACGATATCCGTGTAGTGATCTTTGATGAGCCGACGGCTCTTCTGGAAAATGAAAAAGTAGAGATTCTCTTTAAGTTTATAGCGGAACTGAAAGAAAAAGGCGTCAGCATTATTTATATTTCTCACCGTCTGGAAGAGGTGATGGACATCTGCGACACAGTAACCGTATTGAAAGACGGTACTTATGTCGATACGAAACCGATCAGCGCGGTGACGAAAGATTCCCTGATCGCGATGATGGTAGGACGTGAGATGTCGGATATTTACAATATCGGACACCAAAAACCGGGAGAAGAAGTGCTGAGGGTGGAAAATTTCAGCGACAGTTCTCATTTTAAAGACATTAACTTCAATCTGAAAAAAGGAGAGATCTTAGGGTTTGTCGGGCTTGTCGGAGCCGGAAGAAGCGAAGTGATGCGGGCGATGTGCGGCGTGGAAAAACGTTTGACGGGCGATGTGTACGTCAAAGGCGAGAAAGTCAATATCAAAAATCCGAGCGACGCCATGCGGTACGGGATTAGCTTTTTGACCGAGGACCGCAGAACGGACGGACTTGCGCTTCAGCTTCCGATCAAGACGAATATCAATATGAATTCTTATGCGATGATCAGCAAGGGCGGCGTGATCTCTCTGAAAGCGGAACAGGACCGCGCAGTGGATTATTCAAAGCGGGTCAATGTAAAGACGCCGAGCGTGATGCAGCTTGTGGGTAATCTTTCCGGAGGAAATCAGCAGAAAGTCGTTATCGCAAAATTGTTATGCTGCGATCCGGATGTTCTGATCTTCGATGAACCGACAGTCGGCGTGGACGTTGGGGCAAAAGAGGAGATATACAAGATCATGGAAGAACTGACGGCACAGGGTAAATCGATCATACTGATCTCCTCATATCTGCCGGAAGTGATGGGACTGTCCGATCGGCTGATCGTGATGGCGCAGGGAAAGATCACTGGAGAATTTGCATCGGAAGAACTGAAAAACCTGAGAGAAGAAGATGTTCTGAAACGGGCGTCTATTGAAAGTTAGGAGGTACATTATGAATCAGGCAAAAAAAGGAAAAAATGGTTCGTTGACCAGCGTATTCCAACAGACGGAATTTACGCTCGGCATTATCATTGTGGCACTGTTTATCGTTGCATCCGTGGGAACCGATAACTTTTGTACCGTATACAACATCACAAACCTGATGAAACAGTGTGCGATCATCGGCGTTCTGGCAGTTGCGCAGACGATGGTGATCATCACGGGCGGAATCGACATCAGCTGCGGCGCGATCACAGGACTGTCCTGTATGGTGCTGGCGCTTTTGCAGAGAGATACCAATGTGAACTTTTATCTGACACTTGTGATCGCGGTAGTCGTTTCTGTATTGTGCGGTCTGATCAACGGTATCATCGTGCATGAGTTCCGCGTTCCGGCGATGATCGCCACACTCGGAACACAGACGATCATCTACGGTATCGTAAAGATCATCAGCGGTGCGCTTACAGTCAGCGGTCTGGATCAGCGGCTTTTGGATATGGGAAATACCAACATCGGCGGTTTGTTCCCGGTACTGGCGATCTTCTGGATCATCGTGTCGGTCGTGATCTTCCTCGTATTGAAGTTTACGATCTTCGGAAGAAACTTATATGTAATAGGAAGCGGTGTGGAAGTAGCGAAACTTTGCGGTATCAAAGTGCGGGCAATGTTCTATTCGGTTTACGCATTTGCGGGTCTGTTGTACGGTATTGCGGGCATCATGCTGGCAGCCCGTGTACAGAGCGCGCTTCCGACCGGCGGCGAGGGATACGAAATGAACGCGATCGCGGCAGCAGTTATCGGCGGCGCATCCCTGACGGGAGGACGCGGAGCGGTAGCAGGAACGATCCTCGGAACCATTTTGATGACATTGATCAACAATGCCGGCGTACAGTTCGGACTGAACACACATGTGCTCGAGATCACAAGTGGCGTCCTGATCATTTTTGCGGTGACGATGGATATGCTCAAAGCAAGAAAGAAAGGTTGACATCTCTGCAAATTGTTGCTACCATTCTGAAAGATGATCCGTGTAGGAACTACGGAAAGAAAGAGGAATGTCATGAATATTTATGATGTAGCAAAAGAAGCGGGGGTTTCCCCATCAACCGTGTCCAGAGTGCTGAACAACAAGTCCAATGTGAAGAGCTCGACGCGGGAAAAAGTCATGCGTGTGATCGAGGGGACTTCGTATAAGCCAAATGCGCTCGCCCGGGAACTGAGTGTGGGAAAATCCAGAAATATCGCGTTTCTTGTGCCGGATATTGAGAATCCTTTTTTCAGCAAAATTCTGCATGGCATTTCAGATTGTGCGATTGAAAATGATTACAATGTATTTATGTTCGGAACAGATGATGATCTGGAACGGGAACATAAGATTTTGCGGAATCTGGAGAACAGCATCGTACGCGGTGTGATCATCACACCGATTTCAGAGGAAGACGACGCGACATTGCAGCTGCTCCGGCAGTTTGAACAGGATGGGATCCCTGTCGTGCTGATCGACCGTGATGTCCGTGAGCATCAGTTTGACGGTGTGTTCTCCAACGATATCGAGGGGGCGTGCGAAGCGGTGGAATGTCTGATCCAAGAGGGACATGAGCGGATCGGCGTGATCACCGGACCGAGTACGTCCAAACCGGGAAACGACCGGTGCATCGGTTATCGGCGGGCGCTGGAGAAACATGGGATCAAGGTGGATGAAAGTTACATTGTAAGCGGCAGATTCAAAGAGGAGGGTTCTTATCAGGCGATGAGGACGCTGATGGAACGGAAAGATCCGCCGACGGCAGTATTTACCTGCAACAATATGACGACGCTTGGATGTCTTCGGTATATGCAGGAACATCATCTGAAAGTATCTAAGGATATTGCGCTTGTCTGTTTTGATGATATCAAAGAACTGGAATATGCGGACATGCATCTGACTTCGGTTCTGCGGCCGATCTACGAGATGGGGTATGAGGCGATGAATATTCTGGAGAGACGGTTCGAGGATAAGGAGAGAAGCGGGACGATCCGGCATATCACGCGCAGACATTATGTGAATCCCTGGCTGGAAGTGAGAGGATCGGAAAAATTAATACAGTAAGAAAAATGAATAGGTTAAGAAGAACAAGAGACAGGAGGTTTTGACATGCCCCTGTCTCTTTTCTATTGCGTTGGATGCGATCTCTGCATTTACAGGAATGTGATCTTACGGCAGTTTCGGATGGATCACGATCTTCTGAACGGAAATGCTCTCGAGATATTCCCGCAGCTGAGGCTGGAAAGTCTCGTCGCGAAATTTTTCCTGAATAGCAACGTAAGTGGCGTCGTCCGGCGTCGCAAAATAATATTTTGTGATTTCCGCCAGATTGTAGTCCGTCGTCGGAAACATACCGACCTTGTCGCGGATCACCTTGCCGTCGGCGTCGAGCATAACGCTTTGGACGCTGTCGAACGCTTCGTAACCGGGTTGGATCTTCGCTTCGTCATACCCAAGACGGAACGTTGCTTCGTAAGGGGTGACGACAAGCGACTGAACGACTTCTCCGTTCGGACCGCTCTCATTGATCTCGGTGATCGTCGTATTGCTTAAATCCATGGCGACGTCGGTCTCAAACGTCCATGGACCGGTGAGGGATTCGCTGTGAGTTGCGAGTTCGTCAACCGTCAGTTTCCAGTGGAAAGATTCCGGGATTTCTGTTTCCAGAGCCAGCGGATAAAGATTAAAGTCCACGCGGAAAGAGCCGATAAACGTGGAGTCGTCCGTAAATTCACCGCGCAGGGCAACCGGTGTCCATTGGAAGTGATCGGGATCTTCATTGTCGATCTCGTATTCGGCAGGCGTTTTTAAGAAATCATATTCCTGTGAGTTTGCAAGATAAAATTCGTGGACGATCCCCTCTCCGGTATCCTGTTCCGTCCCTTTTTTGAGTTCTTCGGAAAACGGTTTCGCTGATTCGAGCATGACGGAGACGTACAGGGCCTGCGTATCACAGTATACTTCGGAGAGCGTGACTGTGACATCGTTTGCGGTGCAGACGTTTCCGTTTGTCAGCGGCTCGGCGACTTCGTCAAAGTTTCCGGTATAGCGCTGTTCGTCCTGTACTGCTTTAAAAATACTTCCGATCAGCGGGATTTTGGAAGCAAGCACGGGATTGGAAATGCAGAATGCGGAAAATGCGGTGATCAGCACAGCCGCCGCAGCGCCGCTTGCAAAAATCCGGTGTTGTTTCTTTTTGCGGGACTGTTTTTTGATCGCGTCGAGATTTTCGGAGACGATGTTGTCTAATTTATTGGATGGGATTGGGATTTCATCAAAATTAATTAGCATAAAGATAGTCCTCCTTTAATATATTTTTCAGTTCACTTCGGGCGCGGCTTAAGTAGGCTTTTACCGAACCCTCCGGAATATTCATGACAAATGCGATTTCCCGGACGGAAAAGCCGCTGAAATATTTTAAAACGATCACGGTCTGGTAACGTTCGGAGAGTTGGTCGATGGCAGAGTACAGATCGTGCTTTTCTTCCGGCGAAACGCCGTTGTACCGCTCGGAAATCTGGATTTCGTCTGCGGAATCAAAATAGATGACTTTCTTCAATTCGTCCTGTGCGGTGCGGATCAATATTTTCGTGATCCATGTCTTGAACCAATCCGGATTTTTCAGCCTGTGGATGTTCTGAAATCCTTTTAAAATGGTTGTTCCTACAATGTCCAGCGCATCCTGTTCGTTTTTCATATATAAGTACGCCATTTTGTAGAGATATTCTTTGTATTCGGTGATGAGCGCGCCGTAAGCATCCGGATTCTTCCGGATCGCTTTCCTGGCAAGCTTTCTTTTTTCTGATGGATCCATAGATCGGATTCCCCCTTTCGTTTCAAACATGCTGCATGTACTGTAAACCAGCTTACACTGATTAGACGGAAATTCACAGAGAAAGGTTACAATTTTGTTTGAGTTGTTTGTAAACATATGATAAAATAATCCGGTTACTACGAAAAAGAGGAAAGATAGGATTGAGGAGAGAAAACAAGAGATGAACGATATTCTTACAAAACTGAATGATTTTATGTACACTTATGTGCTGATCATCATGCTCGTGGCAGTAGGCGTATATTTTACCATCCGGACAAGAGGCGTGCAGATCCGTCTGTTAAAAGACGGGATCAAAAGCCTGATGGAAAAGAATACCGAGGAAGAGAACGGAAAGAAAAAAGTGTCGTCTTTTCAGGCGCTGATGATTTCAACAGCTTCCCGTGTCGGGACAGGAAATATTGCGGGAATTGCGACTGCGATCGCCGCAGGAGGACCGGGCGCGGTATTTTGGATGTGGCTGATGGCTGTGATCGGCGGAGCTTCGGCATTTGCAGAGAGTACACTGGCGCAGGTTTATAAGGTGAAAGAGAACGGGGAGTTCCGCGGAGGACCGTCCTACTATATGGAACGGGCGCTCGGCAAACGTTGGATGGGAGTTTTGTTTTCCGTACTTCTGATCATCTGTTTCGCATATGGATTCAACGGACTGCAGTCGTATAATATGTCTTCGGCGCTGGAATATTATATTCCGAACTATACGGAGTCGATCTGGCCGATGATAGTCGGACTTGTTCTGGCGGCGGCAACCGCGGTCGTGATCTGGGGCGGATCCCACCGGATCGGTGTGATCACATCGGTGATCGTTCCGATCATGGCAATCTCTTATATTTTGATCGGAATCGTGACGATGATCATGAATGTGTCCGAACTGCCGAAAGTCTTCGCGCTGATTTTTGAAAATGCGTTTGATTTTCAGGCGATGGCAGGAGGATTGGCAGGAAGCGCGGTCGTGATCGGAATCAAGCGAGGACTGTTTTCTAATGAAGCCGGAATGGGTAGCGCGCCGAATGCATCGGCGTCGGCAGATGTGGCACATCCGGTCAATCAGGGACTTGTACAGACGATCTCCGTATTTATCGATACACTTTTGATCTGTTCCAGTACGGCGATGATGCTGCTTGTGTCCGGCGTGGAGGGAAAGAGCGGCGTTCTCGACGGGATCCCGTATGTGCAGGCGGCGATCAGTTCCAATGTGGGACAGTGGGGAATCCATTTTATTACGTTTTCTATTTTTGCGTTTGCGTTCAGCAGCCTTGTAGGAAATTATTTCTACGCAGAATCTAATATTTTGTTCATTAAGAATAATAAGACACTGTTGTTCGTATTTCGGATCACCTGTATCGTGGCGATCTTCCTCGGCGCGCAGGCAGACTTTTCGCTTGTGTGGAATCTGGCGGACGTGACGATGGGACTGATGGCGATCGTAAATATCATCGCGATCTTCCTGCTTAGCGGAACGGTCGTCAAGGTACTCAATGATTATGAGAAACAGAAAAAGCAAGGGATCAAACCGGTGTTCCATGAGAAAAATGTGGGAATCAAAAATACAGTCTGGAAGTAAGGCGTTCCTTGATTGAAATAACGGGAAATATATGATAAAATTAGGAAGATTTAGAGATCCTTTTCTCATTTTTACCGGAAAAGGCGGCGGTGAGGAGGAATCTCTTAAGAATCGAACAGCCTGATGATGTAACAGTGGTGCAGCGGAGAGTGAAAAGAAAAAGGCTTGAAAAAGCCTGTAAATACAGGAGGTTTTAAGAAGATGGAAGCTTACAAGCAGGAATTTATTGAATTTATGGTGGAAAGCGACGTGCTGAAATTCGGCGAGTTTACGCTGAAAAGCGGAAGAAAGTCTCCGTTTTTCATGAACGCGGGTGCATATGTGACCGGAACACAGTTGAAAAAGCTGGGCGAGTATTACGCAAAAGCGATCCACAGCACTTACGGAGATGATTTTGACGTCCTGTTCGGACCGGCGTACAAAGGAATCCCGCTTGCGGTCGTGACGGCAATGGCATACAGCGAATTATACGGAAAAGAGATCCGTTACTGTTCGGACCGGAAAGAGGAAAAAGATCACGGTGCAGATAAGGGAAGCTTCCTTGGAAGTAAGTTGAAAGACGGAGACCGTGTTGTGATGATCGAAGACGTTACGACGTCCGGAAAATCCATGGAAGAGACCGTTCCGAAAGTAAAAGGAGCGGCAGACGTGGAGATCGTAGGACTGATGGTGTCCTTGAACCGTATGGAAGTCGGAAAAGGCGGGGAGAAATGCGCGCTGGATGAAGTGAAAGATCTGTATGGATTCGAGACGGCGGCGATCGTGACGATGGAAGATGTTGTAGAGTGTCTGTACAACAAAGAATGCAACGGAAAAGTTGTGATCGACGATACATTGAAACAGGCGATCGACGCATATTATGAAACATACGGTGCAAAGCAGAACTAAGTTTTTCGGGCGGAAACGGAGTGGATGTAGATGGAAAAGGCATATAAGACAATGACAGCTTCCGGTGCGATCGGGATCGTCGTGGGAGTGATCATGGTTGTGACAGGCGTTGCAGCGGGGATCCTTTCGATCGTAGGCGGAGCGCGTCTTTTGAAAAACAGAAATGTAATTACATTTTAAATGTGAAACGGGAATCAGATGAGAAGCGGAAAATTTATGCGGATCTGCTTCTCGTTTTCCGTTTTTTGAGCAAAGTAAGGGGTAATGATTTGAATCAGAAACAAGTGAGAAAAGTCCGGATGCTCGGGAAAATATTGTTTGTATTGTACATTGTTTTTCTCGTATATTTTCTGTGCTTTTCCGAGTTGTATGGACGTACCGGTACTGTGGAAGAATATCGGTATAATCTTGTACTTTTTAAGGAGATAAGCCGCTTTATCGAATACCGCGAGGAGCTGGGAACATTTGCGGTATTTGCCAATTTATTCGGAAATATATTGATCTTTGTGCCATATGGATTTTTTATATCCGTGGCGAGCCACAGCAGAGGCTTTTTGAAAACGGTATTCTACAGTTTTGTACTCTGCTTCGGGGTGGAGATATTCCAGCTTTTTACAAGAGTCGGAAGCTTTGATGTGGATGATATTCTTCTGAACACGCTCGGCGGTGTTCTGGGGTATATTTTGTTTATGATCTGCAATAGAATAAGGAGAAAACATGATGTTCGGAAATAAAAAAAGTGCTCAGGAGAAAGCGTTGGAAAAAGAACGTAAAAAATATGGGACAAGAAAATACGGACAGACAGTGCTGAAACATTCCCGCATGGGAATCTGGTCCTGCTGGTATGCCGCGGGAGCGTTCCTGCTTCTTGTTGCTGCGATTTTGGCTGCGTTTATCCTGCGCGGACAGACGGTCGGGTTTGTCGGAGGGATGGGCGTGCTCGCGGTTATTTTGGCAGGCATGGGGATCCGGGCTTCGGTGAAAGGAAGACGGGAACGCGAGAAGAACTATCTGACATGTAAAGTCGGCGTCGTGCTGAATATACTGATACTGATCTGTCTGCTCATGATCTTTGTGATGGGATTCTAGGCGCACATCAAAAGACAGGGAAGACTGACAGAAAATAAGTTTAGACGGGAGGGTGTTTGTTTATGACACAAAGTGAATGGAACAGAGAATGGCAGAGCGAGCGAAATGCACAGTGCGAGGAACGGCATGCGCTTTCTCTGGAACGTATCAGGAGAATTGCGGTGGAAGAAAGTGTAACAGATCCGTTTCGGGATTATTTTCAGAAAACCGCAGTTTTTTTATTGGAAATAGAATCCGTGAGACAAAAAGTTGCTTCCGGTGAGTGGGAAACTTTGTCTTTGGAAGAAATGCGGGAGATCAACCGTCGGCTTTATTCGGATATTTTGCCGGAATGTTACGGGGAGAGCTATGCCAACCCGGAGTATGCGGTTCGGGTGCTCGGAGAGTCTTACGGTCAGATTTTAAGTTTTCTGTACGCGGAGCAGCGCGGCGGTATTGCCTGCGCTTATGAAGCGCGGCTCGACTATCTGACGATTCTTCAGGAATTGTTCATTGAGATTTATAACTGTTTTGAAGAGGAGATACCGGAGTACAAGACGCTGAAAAAGATCGTTTACTGGTATGCCAGCGATTACTGTGATGTGTTTCTGGCAGACCGGATCGAAGAACAGCTTTATCCGGAATTATCGTTTGCAGCAAGGATCATTATGGAGTCGGATTTAACGGATCTGCGGTATTTGTACCGTTTTGGGGAATATATTACGGACAACGAGATTCGGACGGCGAAACATCTGGCGTCGCTTCCGGAGGAAACGCTGCGGAAAATGGCGGACGTTTACACAGAGGGGTACCGGATCGGATTTGTCAATACCGGAAAAGATCTGTCTAAAAAATCAGTTGTCAATATCCGGTATTGCCTTGGATTTGAACGGGTTGTCCGGCTTGCTGTGGAGAATTTTGAAAAAATGGGACTGAAGCCGGTCATTTACCGCGCGGCATCCAGCGTGATCACGAAAAAAGAACAGATCAAGATCGGATATTACGGTGCGATCGCCAACAAACAATATGAGTACGATCATCGATCGGATCAGGCGTTGTTTTTGGATAAGCGTTATGTGGAGCGGAAACTGGACGTGCTCAAAAATGTATACGAGAAGAATAAAGAGCAGGCGGCACAATTTGCAGGACCTGCGGTGATGGAAATTTTCGGAGAACAGCCGTTTTCACCGGAGGTAAAAGAGGAATCACTTTCATATTCGGGCGTGCAGCAGGAGCTGGTGCGTTTATATGACAGTAAATCGGGGCAGCTTGTGAACCGGTATATCAAAGGGGAGGAGCGGAGTTTTACAATCGTGGCGTATCCGGTGCCGGAGATCGGAGAGCGGTACAGCGAGATTTTCGACGATGTGATCCGGATCAATACGCTGGACGCCGGTTTGTACGAACGGGTGCAGCAGACGATCATTGACGCGCTGGATCAGGGTGTTTATGTGCGGGTCAAGGGAAAAGGCGCGAATCAGACTGATTTGAAAATACAGCTTCATGAACTGCGGGATCCGGAGAAAGAGACGATTTTTGAAAACTGTGTGGCAGACGTAAATATTCCGGTAGGTGAAGTATTTACATCTCCGGTACTTTCGGGGACGGAGGGCGTTCTTCACGTCAGCAGAGTCTATCTGAACGAATTGCAGTATATCGATCTGAAACTGACGTTTGCAGACGGAAAGATCACAGATTATACATGCGCAAACTTCGAGAAAGAAGAAGAGAACCGGAAATATATTTACGACAATGTGCTGCATAATCATGAGACGCTTCCGCTCGGTGAATTTGCGATCGGCACGAATACGACAGCTTATGTGACGGGAAAAAAATATCAGATCGAGGATAAGATGCCGATTCTGATCGCGGAGAAAACAGGACCTCACTTTGCGGTGGGAGACACCTGTTACAGTTGGAGTGAAGACATCAAAGTATACAATCCGAACGGGAAAGAAATCATTGCCAGAGACAACGAAATTTCGCTTCTCAGAAAAGAAGATCCGGCGAAAGCATACTTCCAGTGCCACACAGATATAACCATACCTTATGAAGAGTTAGAAGAAATAAGTGTAGTGACAAAAAATGGAGAACAGATTATACTATTGGAAGACGGACGGTTCGTTCTTCCGGGGACGGAAGTGCTCAATGAACCTCTGGATCAACTGAACTGAAAGCGAGAAAGGTGGACGTGATATGCCAAAAGTAGGAATCGTAATGGGCAGTGACTCTGACTTGAAAGTGATGAGCAAAGCCGCAAAGATGTTGGAAAAATTAGGGATCGATTATGAGATGACGATCATTTCGGCGCACAGAGAGCCGGATGTATTTTTTGAGTGGGCAAAAGCAGCAGAGGGAAAAGGGATCAAGGTGATCATTGCAGGCGCCGGTATGGCGGCTCACCTCCCGGGAATGTGCGCGGCACTGTTTCCGATGCCGGTTGTCGGCGTTCCGATGTCCGGAAAGAATCTTGCGGGTGAGGACGCGCTGTTTTCAATCGTACAGATGCCGCCGGGAATCCCGGTTGCGACAGTTGCCATCGACGGCGGCATGAACGCGGCGATCCTGGCAGCGAAGATACTCGCGGTTTCCGATGCGGATCTTTTGGAGAAGCTGAAAGCGTATACACAGGAGATGAAAGAGACCGTTCAGGGCAAAGCCGCAAAGCTGGATGAGATCGGCTACGAAGCATATCTGGAAAATAAATAAGGAACGCGAACAAAAAAAGTTGGGCGGCAGGTCCGTGCGACCGGAACAACCGATGAAAGGGAGATACGATTATGGCAATGGATTATAAGACAGCCGGAGTGGATATTGAGGCCGGGTATCAGTCAGTGGAATTGATGAAAAAATATGTGAAGGGGACGATGCGTCCCGAGGTGCTTGGAGGACTTGGAGGATTTTCAGGTGCATTCTCACTGGAAAAGATCAAAGAGATGGAAGAGCCGGTGCTGCTGTCCGGAACAGACGGATGCGGTACAAAGGTGAAACTTGCGATGGTGATGGACAAGCACGATACGATCGGGATCGATGCGGTTGCAATGTGTGTCAATGACATTGCCTGCGCAGGCGGAGAACCACTGTTTTTCCTCGATTATATCGCATGCGGAAAGAATTACCCGGAGAAGATCGCTTCGATCGTAAAGGGAGTTGCGGAGGGATGCAAGCAGTCCGACGCGGCGCTGATCGGCGGAGAGACGGCGGAACATCCGGGACTGATGCCGGAGGACGAATACGATCTTGCCGGATTTGCCGTAGGTGTCTGTGACAAAAAAGAGATGATCACAGGGGAGGATCTTGCAGAGGGAGACGTGCTGATCGGTATGGCGTCCAGCGGAGTGCACAGTAATGGATTTTCACTTGTGCGGAAGATTTTCGAGATCACAAAAGAATCTCTCGACACCTATTATGACTGTCTGGGAACGACGTTGGGAGAGGCACTTCTCGCACCGACGAGAATTTATGTGAAAGCGCTGAAAAATGTGAAGAATGCGGGTGTCGTTGTGAAAGCATGCAGTCATATTACTGGAGGCGGTTTCTATGAGAATATCCCGAGAATGTTAAAAGATGGAACGCATGCCGTGATCGAGAAAGACAGTTACCCGATCCCGCCGATCTTTACATTGATGGCAGAAAAAGGTCAGGTGGAAGAGCAGATGATGTACAACACCTACAATATGGGACTTGGAATGGTCCTCGCAGTGGCTCCGGCAGATGTGGATAAAGCAATGGAAGCGATCCGACAGGCAGGAGATACCCCGTATGTGGTAGGACGGATTGAGAATGGAGAAAAAGGAGTTACCTTATGCTAAAGGTATTGGTGATGGTGTCCGGAGGTGGAACGAACCTGCAGGCGATCATTGACAGTGTGGAAAACGGAACGGTCACAAATGCGAAGATCGTAGGTGTGATCAGCAATAATCAAAATGCATACGCGTTGAAGCGCGCCGACAAACATGGAATCGCGGCGGAATGTGTTTCGCCGAAAAATTTTGAAAATCGGGCTGCGTTCAATGAGAAATTATTGGAGCGTGTCAATTCTTACGAGCCGGATCTGATCGTACTGGCCGGATTCCTTGTGGTGATCCCGCCGGAGATGATCGCAGCGTACAGAAACCGGATGATCAATATTCATCCGTCTTTGATCCCGGCTTTTTGCGGAACCGGATACTACGGGCTGAAAGTGCACGAAGCGGCGCTTGCGCGCGGCGTGAAAGTAGTCGGCGCAACGGTGCATTTTGTGGATGAGGGAACGGATACCGGTCCGATCCTCCTGCAGAAAGCGGTAGAAGTGGAAAACGGCGATACGCCGGAAATCCTGCAGAGGCGCGTGATGGAGCAGGCGGAGTGGAAGATTCTTCCGCAGGCGATCGATCTGATCGCAAACGGCAGAGTCGAAGTGAAAGACGGAAAGACAGTGATTCAATAGAGGAGGCAGTCATGAAAGTATTGATCGTAGGCGGCGGCGGAAGAGAGCATGCTATTGCCGCATGTGTGGCAAAAAGCCCGAAAGCAGATCAGATCTACTGCGCGCCGGGAAATGCAGGAATTGCAGAGTATGCAGTCTGTGTTCCGATCGGCGCGATGGAGTTTGACAAACTGGTTGCGTTTGCAAAAGAAAAGGAAATCGATCTGGTGATCGTAGGAATGGATGATCCGCTTGTTGCCGGACTGGTGGATGAGATGGAAGCCGCGGGGATCCGCACATTCGGACCTCGGAAAAATGCAGCGATCCTGGAGGGGTCTAAAGCATTTTCCAAAGATCTGATGAAAAAATATAACATTCCGACAGCGGGGTATGAGAATTTTACGGATCCGGAGGCGGCGCTTGCCTATCTGGAAAATGCTTCTTATCCGATCGTTCTGAAAGCGGATGGTCTGGCACTTGGAAAAGGCGTTCTGATCTGTCAGGATTTCGAAGAAGCAAAAGAGGGCGTGAAGACGATCATGCTGGATAAGAAATTCGGTACGGCCGGAAATGAGATGGTGATCGAGGAATTTATGACAGGACGCGAAGTGTCGGTGCTGTCATTTGTGGACGGAAAGACGATCAAGACGATGACGTCCGCACAGGATCACAAGCGTGCGGGCGACGGAGATACCGGATTGAATACAGGCGGAATGGGAACATTTTCTCCGAGTCCGTTCTATACAAAAGAAGTGGAAGCATTTTGTGAACAGCATATTTATCAGGCAACCGTTGACGCGATGGCAGCGGAGGAACGCGAGTTCAAAGGCGTGATCTTCTTCGGGCTGATGCTGACTGCGGACGGACCGAAGGTGCTGGAATATAATGCACGTTTCGGAGATCCGGAAGCGCAGGTTGTCCTGCCGAGAATGAAAAATGATATTATTGAAGTGATGGAAGCATGCATTGACGGAACGTTGGATCAGGTGGATCTGCAGTTTGAGGACAATGCCGCAGTTTGCGTTGTGCTTGCATCCGACGGATACCCGGTGAGCTATGAAAAAGGATATGAGATCACAGGGCTGGAAGAGTTTAAGAAGCATGACGGATATTACTGTTTTCATGCCGGCACGAAATTCGACGGCGATCGGATCGTGACGAACGGCGGACGTGTGCTCGGGATCACGGCCAAGGGAAAAGATTTAAAAGAAGCGCGGGCGAACGCTTATGCGGCGACCGAGTGGGTACAGTTTGAGAACAAATATATGCGCCATGATATCGGAAAAGCAATTGACGAGGCGTAAAAGGCATCATAAGAGGATCATGAAAATGTGATCGGGAAAGAGACAGGGGCGGAATGCTTCTGTCTTTTTTCGGTTTTGAGAGAGTTTTGAGAGCATTTTGAGGTTGACGGAAGTTGCATCTGGCGGGAAAAGAAATTGTTTGTTAAAATAAATAGAAGAGATATAAAAGAGAAGAGATATATCCGGCAGTTTTCGAAGAAAAGGTGGAGACAAAAGAATGGACTGGAATAAAGAGGAAAAAGAAAAAATGCTGGCATCGGCATTTCCTTTTTGGGAGAAGCTGACAAAGGATCAGCAGAATAGGATGCTGCAAGGTGTGATCGGCAATCATTATGTAAAAGGAACGATGCTGCATTATGGCGGAAAGGAATGCGCGGGAGTTCAGATCATTTATTCGGGGCAGGCGCGTGTGTTTGTAACATCTGCCGGCGGTGGGGAGATCACGTTGTTTCGGCTGTTGGACGGAGATGTCAGCATCTTGAGTGCAGCCTGCATGATGCGGGGGATGGATATTGAACTGGATATGGAACTGGAGACGGATTCTGAGATCTGCACGATCCCGAAATGTATCTATCAGAAGATAAGTGAAGAGAATGCCGAAGTGAAAGATTATACATTGGAAATGATCTCAGAAAAATTTTCGGATATTATGTGGCTGTTTAATCAGTATGTTTTCTCGAATGTGGCGAGTCGGCTGGCGGGATCTATTTTGGAGCATCGGGCGCTTGCGGGGACGGATCTGTTTTCTATTACGCATGATGTGCTTGCGCGGGATATCGGTACGGCACGAGAAGTTGTGACCAGATTATTAAAGCAATTTCAGAAAGACGGTCTGATCAAAATAACGCGCGGAAAAATCGAAGTATTGGACAGCGGTAAGTTGTCAAAAATATAAAGCTTGTGTGACATTGTCACAGAAACAGGACGGAAAGTTCTCTATAATGAAAAACAAGATAAAACGAATGAAGATTAGACGCAAGGTGAGCGGAGATTGAATCTGAAAAGTTTGAATCAGAGATCGCATTTGTGGAATCTTAATAACAGAGATATACAAAATGAAATCATAAGGAGGAAATACAGATGGCAATTGTAAAATTAACAGCAGAAAATTTTGAGAAAGAGGTACTTCAGTCGGAAAAACCGGTACTGGTCGACTTTTATGCAGACTGGTGCGGACCATGTCAGATGATGGGACCGGTAGTGGAAGAGATTTCCAATGAAGTAAATGATGCAAAAGTATGTAAGATCAATATTGATGAGCAGATGTCGATCGCACAGAAATATGGAGTGATGAGTATTCCGACATTTATCGTATTTAAAAACGGCGATGTCGCAGATAAAAAGATGGGCGCAATGCCGAAAAGTGCTGTACTTTCCATGCTTGGTCAGTAAACGAAGAGGAAGCGGACGGATTTCTGATCCGTTCGAAATAAGAAAACGGATACGAAAAAGAGAGAATGAAAGAAACGGCTGCGGAAAACTTTCCGATTAGTTGGATGCTTCGCAGTTGTTTTTTTCTTTTAAATAAGAGTTTTTCTATAAGGGAAGTGAGTTTCTTTTGCGGAGAATGAAGAATGAACTCGGCAACAGAAGAAAAATGCGACAATTATTCCGTTTAAAACCGGGAA
>OGUD01000404.1_pt1 | contig 37834 bp, 31 predicted proteins | sample 1573671 | NCBI WGS metagenome assembly OGUD01 (sample SAMEA2582065, study PRJEB24529) | metagenome | biome: Human gut stool | place: China | collected 2011 | reverse complement strand
AGACCAGCACGATGTCAAACAGCCGTTTCTCGCTGTCCTTGATCATCTGCTGGAACTGTGGGCGGTTGTCTGTTTTTGCAGAGATTGCCCGATCAATATAGTGTTTGACCACCGTGAAGCCGTTCTTCTCCGCATAGGCGGTGCATTCCCGGATCTGACCCTCGATGGATTCTTCGCGCTGGTTGTCCGAGGAATAACGGGCATAGATCACAGCGGTCATGGCAAGCACCTCCTATTTATACATCATTGAACGGTGGAGTGTTCTTTCAAGGCAATGTTTCGTATAATTTATATACCACATTTTGCAATGAAGTGCAATAGAATAATGAAATCAACGAACAGCATTTACTTCTTTTTGTAATAAGATACCCACCGACCTATGGTTTTCGCCATAAGCTGGCGAGTATCTGTTCTTCTTGGTCTACAATCACCGATGGCGCAGTAATGGACATATCGTCCTTGTCGTATCTGGTTAATTGCAGTTTCGGAGTACAACAAAAAATGAGACAGGCAACCTTTTTCGAGGAAGTCCATCTCATTTTTTCGTTTTGGCTGTTTTGCAACAGCCCTGTTTAAATCGCTCAAGCTAACCAAAACCAACGGCTGCTTTTCGGAGCAGAGAATTGATTCTGTTAATAGATGCTGTCTTCTGAAATTTCAATTCCAAGTACTCCGAGGATGTCTGCGTTTTTCTGCTGCAAACAGCTCCTGATGGCCTCCTTCAGTTTCTCATCCGTTACCCACAAAGGCATCATTTCACGTGGGATGCAACGATGAAGTACATTTTCAAATTCGGTACACAGCTCAAACAATTCCTCATCCACAGCAGTTTGGGGCATAGAATCGTCCGAAAAAAAATCATCTAAAGTTTCAGCAACCACTCTGTCAGGCCTCCTTTCTGCCTTTTGTCAACGCTCTTCCCAGATGGCACGTTCACGTTGCTCACGGTCATAGGGTTCTGCATTCTTGATGATTGCGCTGAGCATCTGGTTAAATACCCTTACCGCATTGGGAAAAAGTTTGGTCAACCGTTGCAGCTTGATGCTATCACCCATACTCGCTTCAAAAAAGTGTGCAAACGCCTCATGCTCCATGGCCCATACTCTTGCGCAGTATTCTTCGCTATGACCCCATCCACCATGAACATGGCCATTGGTAGCAAAATTTGCGAGATCCGAACAGCTGTGCCACGCTCCCTCGCAAAGATTGCGCACAGCTCTTTCCCTCTGTTCCGGGGTAGAGTTATTATAGCATTGAATTAACCTTTGTCCATCACTGACCAGCGCATGGTGAAACGCAGCATTTTCCGACATCAAATTTTGATACCTCATGCATGCATGATCAATCATGTGCCCCAGTTCGTGGTAGTATGTAGCACCCGCCCCTCGCACATTCTTCTCATCCTCTGCTGCATTGTAATAAACACCGTGCTCGGCAGGCGAGTAATGGCTTGGCTCCGGTCCGCTATAATCGCCGTTGAGGATACATAGCTTTTCTGCAAACAAATCAAAGACCTTCCTTGCAGCCGGAACAGCATTCCCATAGCGCTGATCAAGGATCGCATTATATTTGGGGGAGGAGAAAGGCTTGTCCTGTTTGATGCTCGGTCGTATGCTGACAGCTGTTTTTGTTCCTGCAGATGCTACTGAAGCAGCCGCTGCTACGCCCGCTGCTGCCGTTGTTCGTGTAGCACGTCCGATTTGCTCATACTTCTCGACTGTGTCAAGTGTTTTCTTGAGGGATTCTTCCAGTGAACGCAGCTCACCATAGCTGGTTCGGAGACTTGTGACGCTGTCGAGTACGATTGCATAAAGTCTTCTGGACTGCTGGTCATTCCAGCTATGATTGACGTTATTAAACTGCTGCAGGATTCTTTGAATAAAATACCCGATTGCTTCCCGCGCAGCAGTTGTCTGATTCAACGCATGACGAACCGCAGATGAGTTTACATTTGTCATCGCGAATCACCCTTTACATTGGCAACAACTCACTGCAGAAAGTTTCGACCTGCTCTGGTGCAGGGCTGACATACGGTTTGAACTGGAACGTATCAGTAGTACCATTTGTATAGTAAACCGTATTGTCATGCAGCGTGGAGACGTTCACGTTATCGATCAGATTGAATGCATCCGAATCACTCAGTGCAAACACGATTCTCTCCCGGAACTTGTTCAAAATGTTCATACCAAAGTGCATGGACTCCTTTACCGTCTGATAATCGCTGGAGCAGATGATAAAGTGGATGCCATAGGCTGCACCGTCTGCAATCAGTTTCTGCAATTTTTCGCTAGCATTTCCCATTGCTCCGGAGACAGGCTGTGCAGAAACATAGGAAGAGTCTGCGCCAATGCTGGAGAACGATGCCATCAGATCCGCAAACGGATCTCTTTCCTCTACATTTTGCGATTCTGCCGGAGCCACATCCGCAGTAAGAGACGGCACTTGAGCCAGCAGTGCGGCAAAGGGATCGTCATCCGCAGGCTTCGTGGAGAATCCCGTCGGCTCGACAGTGGAATCCGTCGGTTCTGCAGAGAATCCCGCCAGAAGATCAAGTGTCGGATCTTCCACCACAGCCGACAGGACATCCGCTGCTTTGGGTTCTGTCGGAAGCTCTATATACTCCGCCTCATCGACCCGGTCGCCCAGCAGCATCGTCTGCATCAGATCCAGGAACTGCAGATTTTTGATGACAAACAGCACCGTATCTCCACCTGTTTTCTTTTTGCGCTGCTGATACTTTTCGTAAAGATCATGGACAAACTGTACGATATCCGAACGGGTATGCGCAGTGTGCAGTTCTGCTGCACCATGCTCGAGGCTTTGATAAAAACTTCCGCAGCGGTCATCTCCCACGATGCTGTCGCCATCCACACAGTACACACACGCCCTGCGGTTCAGCGCAGCCGAGAGCAGGAACAGATTGACCGTCCGATCCATCAGTTCATCATTGGAACCACAGATCAGGACATTATGCTGTTTTTTGCGGTCAAACGTCAGTTCAAACGGGTCATCCACCTTAATTTTTTCGCCCATATGCACAGTGACCGTGCTGGTATCGGCAATACCGATCGACCGTGCAGCAAGATAGTCCAGCATCGGCACAGTGCGGGAGCCCTCGAACACCTGCATCGTGCAGGGAGAATCCGCAAACTTCTCACTGATCTGTTTCAGGTAATGCTTTTTGGTTTCATCATTGCAGAAAGCGACCCGCAGGCCAACGTTCGGATTGTTCTCTGTGTAGTCTTCGTTCAGCACAGCGGTTCCGCGGGGTCCTTCCATTTTTTTCATTGCATCCGAACAATGGGTATCGCCAAACAGATAACGAGTATCATCTTCGCCACATTTAAGGCCAACACGGATACGCATTTGCTCGATTGTACCACGATCCAGCGTCAGGGTCGAAATGATTTTGGTGGACTGAGTCGCCATCAGAAGATGCACGCCGTAGGAACGTCCTTCCGTAACGATCTTCTTCGCCAGATTTGCGCACCGCTCTGCCACCTTGCGGTTTGTTCCGCTGTCAAACAAGATCTGGAACTCATCCATGATGACCAGGATACGGGGCATGCTGTTTCCGGTATTGGTAACATAGTCTTCCAGCTTTGTATATCCACCGGATCTCTTGAATATATCCGAGCGATTCGCCATCTCCTGGACCAGATTTTCCAGGATGCTCTCGCCGAACTCCTGCAGTGCATCCAGCGCCAGCAGCTTGATGTGCGGCAGCCGCTCCGATTCGTAGATTTTGAACTCGGTACCGCCCTTGAAATCCATCAGATACAAATTGAGCTGTTCCGGTGAATAGTTCATCATACTGCTCATGATCAGCGTATGCAGCAGGGTCGATTTGCCACCACCCGTACCACCGCCTATCAGGCCATGATGCGAGGTGCCCTCGCCAAACACCATGCTCACGACCGAATCACCATCGCCGATACCCATCGGCAGCTTCAACACCTTGGCCGTGCTGCCCTGGAACGGTTCCGGCGGGAGGATTTCTTCAAAATGGATGCTCTGAACGTTCAGTTTTTCGACTGCCTTGTGATATTCTACCGCAAATTTTTCCAGCTGTCCGGCATCGGGTTTTTCGATCAAACGGACCGAGAGGTGATACGGCAGCAGAGCAAAGCCGTTTTCTTTACATTCGATCTGGACACAATTCTTTTCCAGTTCGGCCAGTTTTTCGTCTACGTGATCATAGCTGCTTGCCACCTCGACCGCAGTATTCCGGCACAGGATGACATAGATGCCGCACTTGTTTCCTTTCTGCATAACAGAGGACAGCAGTTCCAGACAGCGAGCGTCCGCGTTCAACGGGAAATCATACAGCATAAGCAATGTAATCGCTTCTGTACGTCTTGGATTGTGTGCATTATAGTCCAGCAGATCATCATAATCAGGGCGGTCACGAATAAAGTCAAGCGTCTGCCCTTCCAGCTCTTTCAAGCAGCTCAGCAATTCTTCTGTCCGGGACATCTGCGTGACAGCTTTTTTGTAGGAATCCGGCATTTTATTGACGAAGTTGGACAACATACGGACACTCCCGCCGCCCTCTTTCGGATCAAAGATACAGAAGCGCACTTTGGATGCCGGGCACTTCCGAAGGAAGCCCCAGATTACGCGATATGCTGCACTCTGCATATTATCGCGCTGCGCTTCAGGTCCGATTACCTCCAGATTGAGTGGATGATGGAGATTAAACATCATCGGCAGTTCCACACGGCTCATATCAATAGAGTGACCCGGTGTTTCCGCGCGGAAAGCCCGCACAATCTTTTTATAGCCGATGCTCTCATCAAAGATCTCGGCCGGATAAGCAATCTGACCCATGCAGAACAACTCCGGGAAAGTTGTACTTGCTGACTGTTGATCAAATGGCTCCTGAGATATCTGCTTCCATTCAGTAAGGTTCTGAATGGAACCATCCAGCTCTGCATCATCTTTCGCTTCGACCAGCTTGCGGATAAACGGCGAGAACGCAATGCCCCGGTTCTGCATTCCCTCAAAAATAAGCATATACTTACTGAAGAAGCGGTCGAAACCGGCTTTGTCCGGCATCGGATGATAGAGCAGCGGCAAGCCGCGCTCCGAAAAGCTCTGCTGATCCTGCTTGATGACCGCTGTCAAGGGCTGTATCGTCTGCAGCATCTGCCGGTAGCTTTCCTGACGTGTGTCTGGCTGCGGCGGTGGGCAAATGACCATTGCATAAATGCCGCACCGGCTGCCATTACGCAGAATATTGCGCACATCCGCAAGAACCGAATCGCTGATATTGCGAGGAAAATCATACATCACGAGGCAGCGGACTCGCAGGACCTCTTCCGGGTGTTCCCTTGAATAGTCAAAAATACTGTCGTACTCTGTTCCGAGTTTGTCCATCAGGGTCGTCTCGATTTCTTCGTTCAACAGAGCCAGTTGTGCAGCGATATCCTCTGCCGTAAAGCAGATTTTTTCACCGAACAGTTCTGGCAGCCGCTTGCGAGCATCAAAGAAAGGCCCGACACTGGTTCCACGGTTTTCCGGATCGATTACCGTGATTTCCAACTTTGCCACAGGGCTGCTGGCCAGAACACCAAACATCCATGCATGCGACAGTTGCTTTGCCTTTTCCGGGAAACGAGCGTCCGACATCACAAGGAGCGGTTCAGCTCCTTTACATGCCATCGGAAGCGGAAAGCGAATTACATCGTTAACCATTATATGGGCACAGCGCTTTTTCAGAAGGGACAAAAGTTTTTTATTCTCGACCAGAAGCAAAATGGGATAATCCGTAAAGCTCATCCAGAGGATTCCATCTGCAAAGTTTTTCCCGCTGTTCACTTTCACTCTGCGCGATTCATAGTCCATTCCCGTCTGCGCCAGAAAATCAACAAATTCCTGCGGGAACAGTTCATCAAGCTCTCTCTGCAGCTGCGTTTCATCGCTCTTGTTCTTGATGCTCTCCTGATTATCAAACTCCTGAATCGTAGACAGGAAATTGAGTGCCAGAGTCTTTTGGTCCTGCTCGAACGCTTCTTTTTTCATCGCCAGCTCATCCTGCGTAATTTCCGGCAGCAGTTCACTGACCTCATTCACAAATTTATGCACCGTATTTCTCAGCACAATAAGGCTTTCGTAGTCTTTCTTGCGTTGTGCCGAAAACAAAAAGTGCAGATCATTGATCAGAAAAGGAAGCATGGACTCACGATATTTTTTTGAAATCTGGCCATAGTCTCTGCGGATTGCCTCAATTCCCTCCATCAATGCAGTATAGTTTCTGTATGCCTGGCTTTCCACGCCCGCCAGTTCGGCTTCCTTACGTGTTTTGGTCTTGCTGTAGTACTTGTCAGAACTCATCAGCTGTTGATCCATTTGATCCACATCTTCAAGGATTTTCTGTGCATCCTCAAGCATTTTGGCCGACTGACGTGACAGCGTCTCACTTTCCTGTTTGTAAGCCTTTTCCCGGTGCGTCTTTTCCGCATTGTTCTCTGCGACGATTCTCGTTCTTTTGGCCTGATATTCTCTTTCCTTCGTGACGAGCCGGGGATCCCATTTTTCAATAAAATCATTCAGTTCCGCGATCAAAGCAAATACTTCCGCCTGCGTCAAAGCATCCATCGTGTTCTCCTCTCTATAAAGACATCTTAGTGATCTTCGATTTCATACCGGCACTGTCCTGTGCACTTTTCCGAATGGAAACCCACCTTGAGCGAGGTGGTAACCTGCAAAGGATAGCTGAATATCTCTACCATTTCCCCGCCAATCTCTGGGTCGCTTGTGTTGCACACCAGCGTGTACTGCTTCAGGTCGTTCAGCAGACGAGGCCGGTAGCCCGGCTCCGTCATGTTCAGGATATCAAGGCACAATTTCACTCCGATGCAGGTGATAAAATTGATATCCACTGAGATGCCCGGCTCAAAGCGGACTCCCTCAATATTCTCCTGATTGGAATAAACATGATGGTTTGCCTGCACCCGTGCCGAAAGTTCCGTGCCCTCGCCCAAAGCACATGCGTAGCAGGGCATTCCCCTGTCCGGAATATGATAGAAAATTTCTCCGGCATAGGCACGCTCCCAGAATCCTACCGAGAGAAATGCCGCTCCGTAATAAATACTTATGCGGTTTGCGTAGACATCTGCTCCACGGTTATCTGCACAGCCCACAAAAACGGTTTTCCCTTTTACACAAAAATCATCCAGCATGGCCTTTGGAATGTTTTGAACGATTCCTTCAAATATCTGCACATCAATTTGAGAATTGATATTCAGCAGCTTACGCTTCAGTGCATTTATCTTAAGGTCTCCGACGTCCTCAATACCACACTGGTGCCGACAGATATTGTGATATTCCATTATATCCGGGTCAGCAAGCAGAAAATGGCCCACACCTGACCGCGCAAGTTCCATTGCTACAAGGCTTCCAACTGATCCACACCCCAGGATCACTGCCCGTTTGTGATCCATTTTATCCGTTTCCAAAATACCTTTGTTGCGGGAAAATATATTCTGGTGCAATTCATAGGGTTCCGCATTAATCGGTTTTCCATCGAAATAGAACTGAATTTTTTCCTGTCCTGCGACCCCGCAAAAACCTTTGGCGTTCGGTTCAGAGCCTTCCGGAAAGATCTGCCCCAAAAGCTCCCCACGCTCTGAGAGCTCCGGCGGAAAAATATTGAAGATGGCAGTGTCCTTGAAATATTTTCCTCTCACCGGCCCCGGGCGTGCTTCTCGCATCTGCGCTGCTGAAAGGAATACTGTCTTTTCTATTTCTTCCCCAAAAAAATTCTCCAGCATATCAATTACCCTTTCTCATGCCAAACATAACAAAACGTCTGGCAATTTCCTCCATTCGCCCGTTTTCTTTCGGTGACTTGCCATCTGACGTGTCATGTGCATCATTCCATGCTTTTTCCAAATCTCCGGAATGATAATAAAACACCTTTTCACGCCACGCTCCCAGCATTTTATTTTCCGTCAGATCTGTAAAACGCACAGATTCGTTCTCGTTATTGCTTTCCGGCAAAAGCCATAATGTATTCTCATTCCATCTAACCCGTACAGAAATATTTTTCCCCCGCAAAAATTCCAAATCAGCATATAAGAGATCAATCATCCGGGTCATCTGCTCCTCCGAGACATCTTGCTTCACGCCCATAGCCGGTGCGGTAATCTGCATATCAAGGTAAGACGATACTTCTTCCATGAAATTCTCGATGGATTTTTTGTCGGATGCTCCTCCTGCTTCAGAACGACCACATTTCCGCCGCATAAGAGCAAGTGAATCTTCTACCGAACGATACTCCAGAAGTTGCTGTGGAAACCGTTCATTTCCTATCTCATAGGAAATACGCCGATAATTCCGGTATGCCTGTCCCACATGATAGACCGTCATACGGAAATCCGGATCCAGATTGACCAGAATTGAGATCGCTCCCTGCGGCCGCATGGAAGCATAGACGTGATTGGTTTGATCGTCCGTCCCCGAGAACTGATCAAAAGACCCCGGATGACGATGCCACAACCCGATCAGTTCCAACCGTTCCTGATAAATTGCAGCAACCTTGTTGATCAGGTGCTGGACATACGGCTGATCGTATTCAAAATATGCGACCTCAAAAACCGAATTCGGGCCGGGGTCGATGGACTCCACAACATACCATGTATCTCCGATCACTTTGCCAAGGAACAGACCGCCCGTTTCTGTCTGTATCTTTTCTGCTGTCTCTGCCATGACTGCCGCTATCGCCCGCTGCGAAAAGACCACTTCCATCTGCTCACACCTCGTTCTAAACAAAAACACTCATCACCCACCGACGTGAGTGATGAGTGTTTTTCAATACTCAATAATTGCCTTCAAGTGCAACATCATCGCTGATCTCGCCATTCATCCACATCTCACACAGCAGAATCCATTTGCAGGCCCAGCTGAGAGAGGACGCAGCCGAAGTCGAACGTGTCATACCAGTCTTGAAGTATTTCGGATCTGCAGTACAGATAAAATATTCTTCATTGCGTCCGAAATTATCCCGATAGATATGCGGCAAGCCAAGGCCGAAACCATGTCTTACACAATTTTCGTAACTGCCATATGTTTCCTCAAGAATTGGCATCATGCGGGTCGCGATATCCTTCAGCCGAGGCTGTACCGGAAGGATCTGGATCGAACCGCCATATTCCGATGCACCTGCATGAGGATGATCGTTTTTATAGATCAGCATCAGATCCCAAACCATACCGTCCGGACCAGCGGGCTGCACTTTGCCACGCCAGTACAGTCTGCCAGAACCATCGGGAAGCTGATGGATTGTAAATGACGGAAAGAACTTGTTCATGGCCTGGACTTCTGCCCGATAGAGGTCGGGATCACTCTGATACCAGTAAAATGCCATCGTTACTCCCTCCTGCCTTAAGCAAGCTTACCCTGCGGAACCGAAATTCCCGGACGGGTAGGGTCATCCGATTCGCCCGGCAACTGGACCTGGCCCGTGGGCGAAACCATAACGGTCTCACCGCTATGGATTGCTTCCTGCAATGCACGACGACGTGCAGCGACAACATCATTGTTATCCATACTGTATTAACCTCCTGCAGAAATAAGTCGTTTGATACGACAGTATTTTTTTCCTTGCCAGACGATCAGGCTGCAAAGCTGCGGATGATTTCTCCATTCTCTGCAATCTGAGTGGTGCAGCTACTGACAAATGCCTCTGCTTTTTCCTCACCCTGTTCCTGAACCATACGGGCATAAGAGTTGTTATACAGCTCGCTGCCTTCATTCATCAAATCAGCCAAGCTCATGCCGCGGTTCTCATTCATCACACGGCTGTATTCCATACGATCCCGGATGCACTGTAGGGCAGAGCTGTCCTTTTCCAGACAATCTGCTGTCTGAGCCATATAATTGCGGTAGTAAAGAATCTTTTTGACCGTTTCAAACAACGCCATAATAGCATAGAGGAAGAAACAGACGATAAATTTGATCAGACCAATGCAGATAGAAACCACAATATTTCCAGTAGAGACAAAAAAGCCCGGAATCGCAGCAATAAATCGACGGAAGAAATTTCCTGCACTGCCACCAATTGCTGCGCACAGTACCATATAAAGGAGGGCCCCCATAATGCCGCCACTCAGTCCCCAGATGAATCCAATCACGCCGCCGATTGCGCATCCAGCCAGGCATTGCGTGTACTGTCCATGGATATAATTATGGTTTTTCTGCAGTTCTTCTACATTATCCTTCACGAGCTTTGTAGTGCAGTCATAGCACAGCATCTTTCCCGCGTATTCGCCGCCAGTCACACCAAAGGAATCGCAGCAATAGCGGCACAGATTTTTACCGCACCGTGCGCAGTGGCCTACTACCCTCTCCTCCGGGTGATAGTAGCATCCCGGGTCCATGCTGGATGTTGTGGGGGGTGTAAAAGTCGGAGCCTTCTTGCTCTTGCCGTCAACTCCCACCTTCGGTGCATCACCTGCAGGAGGGGTGAATGTCGGAATATCATTTTCCGACGACACTTTCTTGTTTTCCGCACTTGTGAAATCGTTCAGATCCATTTTTGATTCCTCCGTAATGATTTTATCTTATCCATTAAACTGGTGGCTCTGATAGCTCTGTACCAGTTCCTCCAGTTGTTTCAGCTTCTCCTGTTGCTTTTTCAGATCTTCCGTCGGCGATTTGACCAACCGGGCAATTTTTTGCATCACCTGATTGTAAGCCACCGCCTGATTATCGTTCCAATCTGCTGAAGGACGGAAATTCGTGCTAATCTTTTCACTGAGCGTGTCCAGATTACGCACTGTATCCGCAAGCGTTTTTTCCATATCCTGAATAGCAGAAACGGATGCATTCATTGCCATTTTATCCAGCCTCCTTTTTACAAATCGACATCAGGTTTCATATTTTTCAACCAAAGCCGCAAGCTCCTGCAGCCACTTTTGACAGCTTTCAAGTTGGGGGATTGGCTGCAGAATTGCAGCGCAGCTATCCTCGACGATTTGTCCAAGATTTTTGTACTGCTCATCCTTCCAGCCGGAACCGGCACTCATATAATCACGCTGGAGCTGCTGAGCTGTAAGCTGCAATTCATGTGTACATACGCCGCAGGCATTGATCCCGTTTTTCAAATCCTGAATCTTAACTTGTGCGCTTGCCAAAAGAAACACTTCCTTTCATTTATCTATCGAATTTACTTAGCGATACTGCATATAAAGTTCCACGCATTGGATGCAACTGTCTACAGACTGCATCGTGACCTGCCCCTGCTGTGCTGCCTGCGCCTGAAATACTTGCATCGACTGCTGATACTCTCCCAGTGCACTGGACAAAATGCTCATCTGCTGTTGCAGACGTTCCAGTTTACCCTGATACTGCTGTAGCCGTCTCTTCTGGGATGCAAGTTCCTGCTCTGCACGCGCTTTCTGGCTACGCTGCCACTCCTCTTGCTGCTGGAGCCGAGCTTTCTCCTGTTCCATTTCTCTTACAGCATTTTGAAGCTGTGAAATTTGTTCACGGCATCGCTGTAATTCCTCTTTCAGTTGCCGAATACGCTGTGCAATCTGGCTCTGTCCATTTTCATCACTTGTTGAGACGTTTCCAATCTTCCGCAGTTCCTCTTGAATTTTGGCTGCACGCTGTTCCAGCGTTCCAATCGTCTCATGCGCTTCCTGCCCTTGTAGCTCCAGTTCCTGAATCATCCTCTCGCTCTGCTGAATCGACTGTTTCAATTCCTGAATCTTATTCTCCAGAGTTTTAACCTTCTGCATCAGTTCTTCGACTGTCTGCCTGGTCTTATTCACAGACTTCGACGCATCGCTTTGACAGGACTGATTATGATTTGTAACGGTATAGGACATCGGAGCAGTCTGATTTTTGAAATCCTGCAGTGCCTGCTTTACTTTTTTAAGACCTTCTACTGAAACTTGTGTCATACCGTTTCCTCTGAACTATTTCTCAGTATTGTTCTTGGGATATCTCAAAGAACCGTTCCGCCGCCTGTGCTGCACGGTTGCCACTATCCAGCACACGCTTTGACTTTGTGGAGAGCCCTTGAATCGACCGAAACAACATTTGGTAGTTCTGATCTCCCCATGAAATAGATGCTGCTCTGACCCCTTGAACCATATTCTGCACTGCACCGGAAAAGTTTCTCAGATCCTGACGGATCACTTGCGCCTGATTTGATTCCATCAACATTTTCCCCCCTTCATCCCATGTATACGCCCTACTTCATAATCACCTTCAGCAGTTTTCCTTAGAACTCCTGTCAGGAACTTTTCTATAACGCCGACAGAATGGTTCTGTACAATTCAACCTTTTTTCCTATTCTGCCACATTAATTCTGTACTGTCAAGCTATTTTCGACCAAATCAAGGCTTTCTATCTGGAACATTCAAAATCAATTCCCTGTATGCTTTCTGATGAGGTGAAAAATGTGGACTATGCAAGCTTCCTTCGGCAACGAATCACAGAACTTCGCATGAAACGCAATGTTTCAGAGTATCAGATGAGCCTAGAGCTAGGACAAAACAAAAATTATATTCAAGGAATAAGCTCCGGAAAAGCACTTCCATCTATGACGCAATTCTTTAATATATGCGATTACTTTTGCATTACTCCAGAGCAATTCTTTAGCGGCAGCTGTCGACCAGAGCTAATCGATGCCATCTCAGAGGGAATACAAGAACTTTCCGAAGCAGATTTGGAACTTTTACTTCTCTTCATTCGCAGATTGCAAAAAAATATATAGATACAATATCAGTCTTTTCAGCTGCTCAAGATTCTCGCACCGCATCAATAAGTCCTACTTCTACCGCTTTACCGCAATAAATTTTGCAAAACCATATTGACGCGCTGGTTCTTCCATGATACCCTTTATTCCAAATCCCGACTGAAAAAGTGGTGGTTCTCACCGTGATAACCACCACTTTCAGCAGATGATTGCCCAGAAAGAACGCACCGCCCCGCAACACACCCGATCAATTTTGCCGCCGATTCACCCGACAAAATCCATCGCTGCGCTGCGTGGGCGGTATTTTTCTTTTCCGGGAAGCTGAACCTTGAATCCTTCATAAGCCGTCTGAACGTGATATCGTGCCATGACCTCACACTTTCTGTGGGCGAGCCGGACAACGCCGCTGCAAAACAGGGGCAGGAACTTCCTTCGGAGCAAACGGTGACCCCCTTGCATGAGCAACACCACCTCTACTTATTTTTTGCGTCTTAACAATTCGGAAACATTTATCGAAAGTTGATTTTGAGCGAAGCGGTGGAGGGCAAGAACCGTCCCGTGGCCACAAATTTTCAATTCTTGAAAATGTTGTGCTCCACCGGGACTTCATTTCTTCAATGCGTCTGCATTTCCGAAGTGATCTTGTTGGGGTAGCGCTTGTCGGGGCAACGCCCCTCCATCTGCTGTCGCAGACCGCGCTGCCGCTTAAAAGCCCCACCGGGGCTTTCATTGCTGCGCTGCGCTTCGCAAACGCGGTCCCACCCCAAACCCTGCTCAGATTTCGCACCGTTGGTGCGAAAGAACGGCGTGTCGTGCTTACATAGCTTCACCGAGAAGCTATCCGAAACGACAGGAGGTTCAATGAACAAAACGAATGTCAAAGCGAATCCCAGCACGACCCACCGCCACGACACGCCGAACAACAAAACGCACATCATCAAGTTCCGAGTAACGGAAACTGAAAAATTGGAACTCGAAAATACCGCAAACCCCCTTCATCTCTCCCTCTCCACCTTCATCCGCCGTGCCATCCACAACGTCAAAATCGAGAAAACGGTCATCGTTACCAGTGGTGGCGAAAAAACTCTGACCGCTGTTTCCACTTTGCTTGCTCAGTGCAGCAAGGTGGGCACCAACCTCAACCAGCTTGCAAGGCACTTCAACTCCGGCGGCGCAGACACCGAGCTGATCCGGGCGAAAATCCTTGACGGACTTGCAGACCTGACCGCATTTCGGCTGCACGCCGAGAAAGTTCTGGGTGAACTGTATGGCAACGCTCAAGCATATCGCCTCTAAAAACTCGGACTACACCGCCATCGAAGCGTACCTCGTTTACCAGCACGACGCGTTCACCGGAAAGCAACTTCTGGATGAGCACGGCAAGCCGAAGTTGCGGGATTCGTACCTGCTTGACATCCTTGAGTGCGGCGAGTTTTCGTTCGCAACGGCCTGTCTGCTGGCAAATCGCAGGTATGGCAAGAACACCCAGCATGGTGATATTAAAAGCCACCAGTATATCATCAGCTTTGACCCAAGAGATGCAGCCGACAACGGCTTGACCATGGAAAAGGCACAGGCACTTGGCCTGAAATTCTGCGAAGAAAACTTCCCCGGTCATCCTGCCATCGTCTGCACTCACCCGGATGGGCACAACCATTCGGGAAACATCCACGTCCACATCGTGATCGGCAGCATCCGAACACGAGAAGTGGAGCGCAAACCCTATATGCAGAAGCCCCGCGACTGGCGCGAGGGCATGAAGCATTCCAGCACCGCCCAGACCATGCGGCACTTGCGTGTTGAGGTCATGGAGCTGTGTGAGGGTGCCGGACTGTACCAGATTGACCTGCTCAACGGCTCGAAAGAGCGCGTAAGCGAAGCCGAGTATTGGGCGCGCAGGCGCGGCCAGTTGAAACTTGACCGTGAAAACGCAGCTCTTACCGCAGCCGGACAGCCGTCCCAGCAGAAGAAGTTTGAAACCGTGAAAGTCGCTTGTCGGGGCGAGGCCCCTCCATTTGCTGCACAAACCGCTCGGTCACTCAAAAGCCCCACTGGGGCTTTTGTTGCTTCGCAAACGCGAACCTTGCGGAAACAGATTTCTTCGGTGCTGTACCGTGCTACCAGCTTTGAAGATTTTTCGGCGAAGCTCTTGCAGCAGTACGGCATTGCCGTCAAGGAAAGTCGCGGATGCCTAAGTTATCTGCCTGCTGGAAGAACAAAGTTCATCCGAGCGAAACATCTCGGTGACAAGTTCGATAAGGCGGCAGTGCTTGCCACGTTGCAGGCAAACGCCGAACGCAAACCCAAGGCGCAGTTCAAGCAGGATACCATCGGGAAACTGGTGGATATTCAGGCGAAGCTGAAACAGGGTAAGGGCATCGGCTACGAGCGTTGGGCGAAAAAACACAACCTCAAAGCCATGGCACAAACCTTGATTCTCCTAGAAAAAAAGGGCTTGACTGACGAGGACGCACTCGACCAGAGAATCGCAGAGCTTGACACCAAGTTCCATGAATCACTGACCGTAGTGAAAGACCTCGAAGGTCGCATGAAAGCCAACAAAGAGCTGCGCTATCACGTCGCAGCCTACACCAGCACCAAGAGCGTTGCACAGCAGTTAAAAGCTGCAAAACGACCCGCAGCCTTTGAAGAACAGCACCGTGCAGAGCTGACAGCGCACCGGGCGGCAGCAGCCTATTTCAAGGCAAATGATATCACCAAGCTGCCCAGCCCGAAGAAACTGGAAGCCGAGTATGCGCAGCTGGCATCCGAAAAGGCGAAGTTCTACGAGCAGTACAAGGAAGCCAAAGAGGAACTGCTCAAACTGAAAACCGCAAAGCAGAATGTTGCGTCCTTTTTCCGGGAGGAAGAACAGACGCAGCAGGAGAGATAAAGGAGTGTGCGTATGATCAATCTGAAAATCGACCCGGAGTTCCAGAATCAGATTCCGCCGCTGACGGACGATGAGTACAAGCAGCTTGAAGAAAATATCCTCAAGGAAGGCAAGCTGCTTTCTCCTTTGATCGTTTGGAATAACATCCTTGTTGACGGCCACAATCGTTATGCCATTCTCCAGAAGCATCCTGAGATTTATTTTTCCACCATGCCGCTCCCGTTTGAAAGCAGAGAAGAAGTTCTCTCTTGGATCTGCAAAAATCAACTGGGGCGGCGCAACCTCACGCCGGAGCAGAAGAAGTTCCTCATTGGAAAACAGTACAGTGTAGAGCATCGGAAGCCCGGTGGAAACGGCAACAATCAGTACACGACAGCCACGCAGGAAGCTGTTCAAGAGGAATTGTGTCAAAATGACACAATTCCTCCCACTGCTACGGAAAACAGCGTCCGTAAGCAGATTGCGGAGCAACACAATGTCAGCGAATCCTATGTTGCCCGTTCTGAAAAGTTCATGCGAGGCGTTCAGATCATGGATCAGATGATACCCGGTATGCAGGAGAGAATCTTGTCCGGGCAGTTCAAAGTCCGTGATGCCGATATGCACCGTCTTGCCAGAGCCGATTTTCCGAATCGCAAGCAGATCGTGCACGAGATTCTGCACCCAGAGGACCGCCCTGCTCCGCAGAAACGAATCTACGGAATCAACTATTCTGCGCTGGAAGCTGCCGTCCGGCGAATCCAGCAGGATGTTGATTTCCTGATGAAGTATCTCCCCAAGGTGCCTGATGATGCCTATGTGAAAGTGGAGACCACGAAGATTCTCAAACAGCATAAGGCATATATGGCACAGTTTGAAGAACTTCTGAACGATGAAAAAATCGCATAACGACAGGCACTTGTAAGCCATCAACGAGCCACCAGCCGCAAGTGCAGGGCGGAAGGCATCCGCGCCCTTGCGCCTGATAAAAAATGGAACTTTGATTTTCTTGCCCGGCTTTGCTGCGGTGGGACGATCAAAGGAGCGTGCGTTTGAACAAAAAGAAAAAGTCCACAAACACTTCCCCCTATCCCGATGAAGTCATCGACCGTCTGGCGCGGGCATTCTACCCGGCCATCCTTGCCTGCTGGAACAGCGAGGAAGGCCAACGAGAATTTGCTGCGTGGCAAGCAGAGCAGACTCACATCTCCGGCAAAGAAAAACAGGAAGTTCCCGCTGGAGAACTCCCTGTTGTACATATCGCTATCGTATGTGGATTTTGGCAGGGTGCGTCCGAGTGGCGCACCCTGTTTTTGTTTTGCCCTTAATTTTCTAACCCATGACTTCCAGCCACATTCTTCAAATATTTCTCCGGGTCACTGTTCAGAATCAAATCCGCATAGCCAAGCGGGTCATTGTAGATGAGATAATCCAACTCTGATTTCTGCGACATGGTCACATCCAGCGCATCCTCGACCCCGGTGCAGTCGATGGTGATTTTTCTCCCATCCCGGAGCAGCAGCTCCACGCACCCGGTATCCATGTTAAACTGACAGGCTCTTGCATCGCACTTCATGTTTGTGTCCCTTCTGCCTTACGGCACTCTTACAGTGGTCTGTCGTGCTTTCTTATGATAAGGTCCGGGACGTTTTTCGATGGAGGCAAGGGATTCGTTCTGTTTTCCGAAGAACACAAAAAATCCGAACCCTTCTCCTATCGGAAAAAAGTTCGGATTTTGTTGTTGTGGTGCACCTCCAGGGACTCGAACCCTGGGCCCACTGATTAAGAGAGCAAGCCGCCGGTTCGTCTCAATTTATGGAAGTTTCGAGCCATCGTCATTTTTGAACAAGGCAACGTGATTTTTCACCCGGTAATTTCTGCACCCTTTGTCGGATTTTGCAGCGAAAAGCACCCTCTGCACGTTTTGAAACCGTGCAAAATCCGTGCAGAAACCGTGCACTTACTCTACGACAAATAAAATCGCCCTATCCCCCACCGACTTGACGGCATTGGTTTGAGTGGCCGCACCGCAAGATCAGGCTCTTTACTTGCGAAAAACAGCCTATTGCCTGTGGAGCTTTCAGGGCAGACACCTGAACAGGAAGCCCTGTTTATCGTTCTTCTGCGCTTTTCAGCGCACTTTTGCGATATTGCAGGGGGCTTTGCCCGGTGGCTTTTGCAAAGCGGGTAGAAAAATTGCTGGCATCTCCAAAGCCTGCCTCCTGTGCAATTTCACTGACGCTGTGGTCGGTGAGGACAAGAAGTTCCTTTGCCTGTGTGATGCGGAAGTTGACCAGATAATTATACGGTGTCGTGCCCATATACCGCCGGAACAGGCGCAGAAAATAGCTTTTGCTCATGTGCGCTTCTGCCAGCAGGTCGGCAAGGCAAAGCTCCTGCTGGTAATTTTTGCGCAGGGTCTCCGCCGCCTGCAAAATGACCTGTCGTGCGCTGGTGGCTTCAGCCTGTGCAAGGATGCCCCGGGCGCACAGGGCCAGCATCTCGTGGAGCGCCAAGCCGGTGGTCACTATGCTGTCCACGGTGCTGCGCTCCATCTGCGCTAAAAGCGTCTCAAAATATTCCTGCATCTTGACCCCGGTGAGCTGCACCGGGGTCAGTTTTTTGCCCGACAGCAGCAGCGGCTCCATAGCGGCGACCCCTGCGCCGTCCAGATGCACCCAGTAATGATGCCAGCAGCTTTGCCCCGGGGCGGTACAGTAGCTCTGCGGCGTGCGGCAATTCAGCAGCAGCGCCTGCCCGGTGCTGAGCACCACATGGCTTTCCCCCTGCTCGATCAGCCCTGCACCCCGGAGGGTGTAAAACAGAAGGTAGCTTTCTTTATCGGTGCGGGCGGTGGAAAAGTGCTGTTGAGCGTAAAACACCCCTGCCTCGGTGCAGTAGTAGGGCTGTGCCAGCTCTGCTTCGCTGGGGGTAGTGCGTTTCCATACACTCTCCGGGGTCACATCCATGTTGTAGGTCAGCATTTTCCGGTTCCTCGCTTTCTGTGTTCAGTATAGCGCACCGGCCTTTGCCGTGCAAGAGTAGACTTTTCACAAAGAATGTGTCACCTTTGCGGATGGAATTGCGAGCATCATGCCGCTATACTGGTAGCAGTCAAAGCCACACAGGAGGCGCATTATGCACAAAAACTATCTTGCCATCGACATTGGCGCATCCAGCGGGCGGCACATTGTGGGATGGATGGAGAACGGCGTTCTCCGCACCGAGGAAGTGTACCGTTTTCCCAATAGCGTCCGGTGGGTGGACGGTCATCTGGAATGGGACATCCACAGCCTGTTTGTCCACGTGAAGCAGGGCATCCGGGAAGCCTTTGCCAAGTACCCGGAAATTGAGAGCCTTTCCATTGATACATGGGCGGTGGACTATGTGCTGCTGAAAGACGGGCAGTCTCTCTCCCCGGTCTACGCCTACCGCGACAGCCGGACGCAGGCAGTGCTGAATGAGGTGCACAGCATTCTGCCGTTTGAAAATCTTTATGCACGCACCGGCATCCAGTTCCAGCCCTTCAACAGCATTTATCAGCTATATGCCGACAAAAAAACCGGGCGGCTGGCGCAGGCCGAGGACTTTTTGATGATTCCGGAATACCTGCTGTGGAAGCTGTGCGGCGTGAAGGCGCGGGAGTACACCAACGCCACCTCCACTGGGCTTGTGAACGCCCAGACCAAGGAGTACGACCCGGAAATATTGCAGGCTCTGGGCTTGCCGGAGGCGATGTTCCCTAAGCTCACCGCTCCCGGCACGGTGCTGGGGCCTCTGAAAGCAGACATCGCCGCCGAGGTGGGCGGGCAGACCAAGGTGGTGCTGTGCGCCACCCACGACACCGCCAGTGCCGTGGAGGGCATTTCCATGGAACAGGGGGCTGCGCCGTTCCTCTCCTCCGGCACATGGAGTTTGCTGGGGGTCAAGCTGGCAACGCCCATCACCAGCCCGGAGAGCCGCCGTGCAAACTTTACCAACGAGGGCGGCGTGGGGTACATCCGATACCTGAAAAACATCATGGGTCTGTGGATCATCCAGTGCTTGCAAAAGCAGTTGGGCATCTCCTTTGCCCAGATGGTGGAGCTGGCAAAAACCAGCACCTACACCCGCATTTTTGATGTGAACGCAGCCCGGTTCTCTGCCCCGCAGGATATGCGCGCAGAGATCAGAGCCGCCCTTGCCGAGACCGGCGAAGCCCCGGCCACGGATGCCGACCTCATCAACAGCGTCTATCATTCGCTGGCGTACTGCTACGGGGAAGCCTTCCGGGAGCTGGAAACCCTCACCGGGCAGCACTGGGATAAACTGTACATCGCAGGCGGCGGCGCGAAGAACGTCACCCTGAACGAGCTGACCGCCCACTATACCGGAAAGCAGGTGGTGGCGCTGCCCATTGAGGCCACCGCCATCGGCAATTTGAAGATTCAGATGAGCATTCCTGAAGGAGGAACTTTATGAGCTACGCAGAAGCAAAAGCCCGCTACGCCGCCATTGGTGTGGACACCGAAGCCACCATTGCCCGGTTAAAGACCGTGCCCATCTCCCTGCACTGCTGGCAGGGAGATGACGTCCGGGGCTTTGATACCGACCCCACCAAGCCCCTGACCGGCGGCATCCAGACCACCGGCAACTACCCCGGACGTGCCCGCACCCCGGAGGAGCTGATGGCCGACATGGACAAGGTGCTGTCCCTCTGCCCCGGCACCAAAAAGATCAATCTCCATGCCTCCTACGCCATTTTTGACGAAGAAAACCCGTGGGTGGACCGGGACAAGCTGGAGCCGAAACACTTTAAAAAATGGGTAGATTTCTGCAAGGCAAGAGGGTTGGGCGCAGACTTCAACCCCACCTTTTTCTCCCACCCCAAGTGCGACCCTCTGACCCTTGCCAGCCCCAACGAGGAGACCCGGAAATTCTGGGTCAACCACGGCAAAGCCTGCATCCGCATCAGCCAATATCTGGCCGAGGAGCTGGGGCAGCCCTGCACCATGAACATCTGGACAGGCGACGGCTTCAAGGACATCCCGGCGGACCGCAAAGGTCCCCGGGACCGCTATAAGGCAAGCATTGACGAGATCCTGAGCGAACCTTACGACTTCAAGCTGGTAAAGCCCTGCATCGAGAGCAAGGTGTTCGGCATCGGTGTGGAGGCGTACACCGTGGGTAGCGCTGAGTTTGCCCTGAGCTACGCCGCCTTCAACCGGGAAAAGTGCATTCCCCTGATGGATAACGGCCACTACCACCCCACCGAGGTGGTCAGCGACAAGATTCCTGCCCTGCTGGCCTTCTTCCCGGAGATCGCACTCCACATCACCCGCCCCATCCGCTGGGACTCCGACCATGTGGTACTGTTCGACGATGAAACGAAGGAGATCTGCAAGGAGATCGTCTGCTGCGGCGGCCTGGACGGTCGGGTAAACATTGCGCTGGATTACTTTGATGCTTCCATCAACCGCATTTCCGCATGGACGGTGGGCTTCCGCAACGTGGAAAAGGCCCTGCTGTCTGCCCTGTGTATCCCCCATGCGGCACTGAAGGAGCTGCAGGACACCAACCAGTTTACCGAGCTGATGGTGCGGCAGGAGGAGCTGAAGACCCTGCCCTTTGGGGAGGTCTGGGACGAATACTGCCGCCGGAACGGTGTACCGGTGGACGGTGCATGGTTTGAGGAAGTCAAAAAGTACGAGCAGAATGTGTTGTGCAAGCGCATTTGAAAATAGAGAGGTGTTTGAAGATGGGTATTCTGGATATTGATATCGTCAAAGGTTTTATGCGGATGTGCAACGATGGCTGGCTGCAGGGCTGGCACGAGCGCAACGGCGGCAACCTGACCTACCGCATGAAGGAGGAGGAAGTGGCACAGTGCCGCCCCTTCTTTGATCCGCAGCCCCGGGAGTGGGTGAACATGGGGGTGCAGGCAGACAATCTGGCTGGCGAGTATTTCATCACCACCGGTTCGGGCAAATTCTTCCGCAACGTGGAGCCGGACCCTGTCCACAGCATCGGCATTGTGGAAATCAACGACAAGGGCGACAGCTGGCGCATCGTCTGGGGCTTGGAGGGCGGCGCAAAGCCTACCAGCGAGTTCCCCAGCCACTTTATGAACCACAGCGTCCGCAAGGCTGCCACCAATGGCGCAAACCGCGTCATCTACCACTGCCACGCCACCAACGTCATTGCCCTGACCTACATCCTGCCCCTGACCGACCGGGATTTCACCCGTGCCCTGTGGCAGAGCGCCACCGAGTGCCCGGTGGTGTTCCCGGAGGGTGTGGGTGTCTGCCCGTGGATGGTGCCCGGCGGGGCAGATATCGCCATGGCCACCAGCGAGCTGATGAAGACTTATCAGGCCGCCATCTGGGCACAGCATGGTCTGTTTGCCTCCGGCCCGGACTTTGACATCACCTTTGGTCTTGCCCACACCATCGAAAAGAGTGCTGAGATCTACGTCAAGGTGCTCTCCATGGGCGGCGGCATCATCCGGCAGACCATCACCGACGATGACCTGCGCGCCATTGCCCACGACTTTGGCGTGACCCTGAACGAGAAGTTCCTTAACTGAGCCACTCTCCCCCATTTTTCTTCATCCTAGCAGAACAGGCATCCTGTCCGATACCGCCAAATGGTATCGCAGGATGCCTGTTCTGCTTTATGTTTCCCGGAACTCCATGGGTGTTTTTCCGGTGACCTGCTGAAAGACTGCGCTGAAATAATTGCGGGTGGCAAAGCCAAGCTGCTCGGAAATTTCCCGGACGCTGAGCGTTGTGCTTTTCAGCAGAACCTTCGCGCGTTCGACCTTTGCAAACTTCACATAGTTCGTGACGCTCAGACCCGTTTCTTCCTTGAATTTATGGGTGAGGTAGTATTCCGTGTAGCCCACCAGAGCGGCAAGATCTTCCGCCACGATCTTTTTGTCCAGATTCATCTCGATATGATCCACACATTTCTGGATCTGCATACTGAGGTTGGGGTTCGTCCGGTGTTTGTGGACACGCCGGATGAAATCATCGTACATCATCATTGCAAGCGGGCTCAGTTCATCCAACGATTTTGCCGCTTCTGCTGTCTGAATGTAGCTGTCCCCCAGCGAGTACGCCTCCTCCGGGGAAAGACCGCCCTCAATGGCGGCACGGCACACTAGCGAGGTGAATACGATGATGGAAGTCTTGCTCTGGCGCAGAACATCACTGCTCTGCACCGGCACACCCGCACTCATGCTCATACTGTTGGAAAGTGCCTGCTTGTAATTCAGGTCTCCGGTGCGGACCATTTGCAGCATTCCCTGCTCCGCCATCCAGATTTTATGCCGGTCGTGTGGGATGGCAGAGCTTTTCAGCCGTTCGTCCTGTGCTGCACTGCTGTTCACACTGCTCAGTTCCAGCCGCTGCCCGGTCAGGCAGTAGTGCATCATCAGCAGATAGCGGTTCATAATGGTGTTTTGCAGGGTAGGAACTTTTTCAAGGGCTTTGTAAAGCTGGATCGTCCATGCCACACTGATCTCCAGCTTGCTGTAATATTTCAGCCCTTCCTCGATCCCGCGCATTGTCACATCCTGATAGAACACCGGCCCGATGACACAGACACGCTTCAGTTTTCCCTCTTCCTTTTCAAAGGCTGCGCCCCACAAAAGACCCAATGCCGTCCCCAAGGTAACAGGTACGTCGTCCCGATCCCCATGCTCCAGCATCCGCTGTTTGCAGCCGAACAGTTCAAATGCACTGGCAAGAAATGCCTCGTCCGGGCAGTTGCTCCGCAAGAGCTTTCCCTGTGCATCATAGCACCATGTATATACATTTCCGCCGCACTTGACAAGCTCGGAAAACAGCATCATATTCTGGAGAACATCCATGCCTAATCCCTCCGGCTCATTGATGGAAACAGTATATCATACTTCTGCCGTTTTTTCTACCGATGCCCGGAGCCAGTGCAGCAGGATGCCTGCGGAGATGACCGCAGCGCCCACGTCTGCCATCAGGTGCGCCGCCGCAATGCCCTGCACCCCGCAAAGCGCATTCATCAGGTACAGCAGCGGGATCAGCAGCAGCCCCTGCCGCAAAAGAGAGAGCACCACCGCACCACTTGCCCTGCCTACGGATTGCAGCAGGCTGGTTGCCAGATAGGTCAGACCGATCACCGGGCTGCCCAGCACCAGATAGACCACCAACTGCGTCCCCAGACGGAACGCCCCTTCTTCCTTGATGAACATCCCGATCAAGGCATTGCGTCCGGCAAAGCTGGCTGCCCCGGCAAGCACACCAAAAACAACGGTCAGGAGGATCAGATCTTTCAAAAGCTGCTTCAGGCGCTTTATGTCACCTGCGCCGTAGCTGTACGCCAGAAGCGGCTGGCACCCCATGCAGATCGCCATGGCGATCATACTGATGATCATGGTCGTCTTGCCCGCTGCCGCCATGGCTGCGACCGCCGCCGTGCCGTGGGTCACCAGCAGCCGGTTGCTGAAGGAGGAGGCAAACCCTGCCAGCAGGCTGCTGATCCCGTTGGGCAGACCAATGGCCAGCATCTCACCCAGCATCTGCGGCTTTTTCAGGGCAGGACGGAAATCAACGGTCAGCACCGTTCCGTGTTTGACGATGTAGCGCAGATAGCAGCCCGTCGCCACAAGATTGCCCAGCACACTGGCAGCAGCCGCACCGCTGACACCGAAGTTCAGCACCAGAATGAACAGCGGGTCAAAAATGCAGTTGACCAACGTGCCCAGAAGATTGCCGATCAGGCCTTCTTTTACTGCGCCCTCTGCACGCACCAGCATCGCCATGCTGTTGGACAGGATAAAAAGCGGCGCACCCAGTGCAAGGACCTGAAGATACCGCTCTGCATAGGGAAAAAATTCTGCATTTGAGCCCAGCACCCCCAGAAGCGGCACTCTGCTCACCAGCAGACCGATGCTGACCAGAACGCCCAGAAAAAAGCTGCTCCAGAAGCAGAGCGAGGAGCAGGTCTTGCCCTGCTCGATCTCGCCTGCGCCAAAGCAGCGTGCAATGATGGCGCTGCTGCCTGCGCCAAGCATGGTCGCCACTGCCGCAAGGATCGAAAACACCGGTCCCACAACGGAGACCGCCGCCACCTGTGCGGTATCGCCCAGACAGCCCACAAAAAACATATCCGCCATGTTGTACAGCACCATGACAAGGATAATGATAATGGAGGGCACCGCCATGGAAATGATGGATTTCCAGACAGAGCCGGTACGGAAAAGTGCTTCGTTTTTCATGGTCTCCTCCCAAAAATCAACCGCACGCAGGCAGAACGAAAGCCCCTGTCAAAGAGGCTTTCCGAGCTGCTTCGGTCACAGGTTGTCCAGCGCATCCAGCAGTGCTTTCAGCGCCGTTTCCGGCAACCCAAGCATAGGGCCGATCTTGCCAAATGTCATGCCGTAGGCAGCTTTTGCCTGCTGGTTGTCGGCAAAACCGGGCAGGTACTGCTCCACGATGGCTTTTGCGGCCTCGTTTTCCATCAGTGCTGCAATCGTGCTCTGGCTGTTCAGCTTGCCGCCGGTCAAAATTTCCGGGTGCTTCCAGCTGCTGATGCTCTGGTGTCCGGCAGACAGTGCGCCGTCCACCGGGATGGCTGCACCGGTGATGTACCGTGCCAGACCGCTGGCAAGGAAAAGTGCCAATGCAGCGCACTCCTCCGGGTCGCCCATCCGCTTTGCCGGGCAGTCGGCTGCAAAGAAGTCCATGGCCGCAGCCGGTGCATCCCCGAAAATGCTGGTTCTGGTGTAGCCGGGACAGATGGCGTTGACGGTAATGCCGTATTCTGCGTAATCCAGCGCCGCTGCGCGGGTCATGCCGACCACGCCGAACTTGGTGGCACTGTACAGCGCCTGTCCACGCTGGGGCACAAGACCCGCCACCGATGCCACATTGATGAGGAATCCGCCTTCGCTGTGGCTCTTGAGGATTGCCTCTGCGCCGTACTTCATCCCGGCAAAGACACCCTCGCTGTTCAGGGAGAAGATCTTCTCGTAATCCTCTACCTCATACTCATGCAGCGGTGTGCCGCCCATGCCGATGCCTGCGTTGCTGACAACGCCATCCAGCTTGCCGTAGTGCGTCACCGTCTTATCCACCAGTTCTTTGATGGCAGAAGCCTTGCTGCAATCGGTCTGGATAAAGATGGCATCGCCGCCCTTGGCGCAGATGCCGTCTGCCACAGCCCGCCCCTGCTCTGCACTGCGGGCTGCGCAGACCACCTTCATGCCGTTTTCGCCAAAGCACTCGGCAATGGCCCGGCCGATGCCACGGCTTGCGCCGGTGACGATGGCCACTTTGCCTTTGACACTGTTAAAATTCATCCTATATACTCTCCTTTTTCTCAGATCATATGATTCAGCGTATTCACGGACAAGATTTTCAACTTGTAGTTGCTTATCCATCTCCATGGTGCTATAATAGCACTGCGCCGCAGGGGCCGCAATCAGCAGTTTCCGGCGTATCCGGTGTTTAAGCAACGAATCACGTTCAAAGCGTTGGTTAAGCACCCTTTATGAAATCAATTGATGGAGGAATTCTATGGATATCCGGGTCAAAAAAACGAAGCGTGCCATTCAGAAAGCGTTTGTTGCCCTGCTGCGGGAGAAGCCGATCGAAAAGATCACGGTCAAAGAAATTGCCGAACGGGCCGAGATCAACAAAACGACCTTTTATTCCCACTATGAAACGCTGGATGCCCTCACCGCCGAAATGGAGCGGCAAACGGTCCAGCTCGTCTGCGACAATATGGGCGGCGCACAGCAGCTGCTGGATACGCCGGAGGCTTTTGTGCGGGAGATGTTTGCTAATCTCCAGCAGGCGACCGATTATCTCGGTGTGGTTCCTGCATCAGCGATGAACCGCTTTACACAGCATTTGCGAGATGCCGTTCTGGAACAGATCAAAAGTGATAACATCGAGCCTTCTCAATATGAAAATGTCGGTGCGATCCTGATTTTTGTAATGAACGGTCTTTCCGGGCTTCTGAACACCGACGCAAAACTGGCACAAAAACAAATTGATGTGATCGCCGCCGTGGTTGCGGATGGTGTCCGTTCCATTCCATTCTCCTGCTGAAAAAAGCCGTGCATGTTATCGAAAACGATAGCTCTGCGCGGCTTTTCTGGTTCAAAATTACTTTTTTGCTTTTTTGATGAACAGGGCTTCATCCGTTTCGGTCAAGGCATACCTTGTTCATGTCCAAAGCCGCTCTCAAGCTCCGCAATACTCCCCCAGCACCCCAAGGCTGGGCTTTGCTGTCCGCTCCATCGTTTCGCGGTTCACTGCGATCAGTCCAAACTGCATGGCATAGCCCTTCTGCCACTCAAAGTTGTCCATCAGGCTCCAATGGAAGTATCCCTTCACCGGGATGCCGTCGGCGATGCAGTGCTGCACGCCATCCAGCGCCTGCCGGATAAACGCCACACGGCGGGTATCATCGGCGGTGGCAATGCCGTTTTCGGTCACGATCAGGTCACCCTTGAATTCCTCTGCCACCTTGCGAATGACGTGTTCCAGTGCCTGCGGATAGACCTCGTAGTCCATCTGGGTCAGTTCTGCGCCCTCCGGTGCCGGCAGCTGCCCCTGCGGGCCATAAAGGGTGCGGGTATAGTTCTGCACACCCAGAAAATCATCGTCTTTGATATAAGGCAGATAATGGGTGAACTCCTCCTGCCATGCGGCCTCGGCAAAGGCTTCGCCGCCGGGCTGTGCCTGCAAGTCATGCAGCGAGAGGGTCAGGCCCACCTTGACCTGCGGGCAGAGGGCTTTGATGGCATCCCGTGCGGCTGCATGGGCACGCATCACCAGCAGATCGCCTTCCGGGGTGCGCTCGCTGACAAAGATCTGCGGCTGGGGTGTGCCGAACGCCTGTGTATTCTCCATGGCGGCATACTTCATGTTTTCCATCATCTTCTGAAAGTTCATGCCCACCTGCACCGTGCCCTCGGCAGACTTTCCGGCCGATGCGGCATTTTGGGCAGCCCGTTCTGCCATCAGACGGAACCGCTTGGAGATCGCGGCCAGCTGCAAGCCCATATTGGCCTCGTTGATGGTGCAGACATAGCGCAGCTCGCTGCCCAGCTGTTCCATCACATAGGTCACATAACGTTTAAAATCCTCTACGGTGCTTTCGGTTTCCCAGCCGCCCTTGCAGATGAGCCATTTCGGGCTGGTAAAGTGCAGCAGGGTGACGATGGGTTCTACGCCATGCGCTTTGCAGCAGGCGATCACCTTGCGGTAATGCTCGATAGCTTCCGGGTCGAACTTTCCTTCCTCCGGCTCTACCCGTGCCCACTCGATAGAAAAGCGGTAGGCGTTCAGCCCGGCATCGGCCAAGAGCTTGATATCTTCTTCGTACCGTTGATAATGGTCACAGGCAATGCCGCTGGGCTCCGTAAAGCTGGAATGGGGCAGCTGCTCCTGTGCCCAGTAGTCACTCTTCGTATTGTTGCCCTCTACCTGATGGGCTGCTGTTGCAGCACCGATGAAAAAGCCTTTTTCAAATTTCTGCATGATGGTTCTCCCTTCCTGCGTGTTGCTTGTTGAGACTATTGTAGCAGACCTGTTTTTCCCCTATGGGACAATAAATCGCGAAGGCGGATGCAAATTCACGCACCACAAATTATTGCACGAATTTTTGTCCTTAACTATCGTTTTTCATCCGGCAGTGGCTGTTGCATTCTGTTATTCTGGTGTCAGAGAAAGCGGAACTCAGTTCACACAAAAAGGAGGAAAATCATTATGTTCCAAAAGAAACCCAGTGCCAGTGAAGTAGACGGCGTCCAGTACCGCCGTGCAAAGCTCTGGCAGATCATCTGTTACGCCTGCAACGCCTTTGTGGGCATGAGCGTCTATTCCCTGATCGGTATGGCCAGTTATTCTGCCAGCATCGGCTACGGCATCACCACTGCGACCGTTGGCATTATCCTGATGCTGGCCCGCATTCTGGACGGTTTTACCGACCCGATGCTGGCGTTCGTCTACGACCGCGTCAACACCCGTTTCGGCAAGCTGCGCATTCTGCTGATCAGCGGCTACCTGATCGAGGCTGTCGGCCTGCTGTGTATGTTCAACCTGTGCTCCAGCAAGGGCTTCGGCTTGCCGGTGTTCGTTTTGACCTACATTATTTACATCATCGGCTATACCGTCACCAACATGACCGCCCAGACCCTGCCGGCTATTATGACCAACGATCCCCGCCAGCGTCCCACCATCGGTGTCTGGACCACTGCACTGAACTACGCCGTGCCCATGGGCATGAGCATGCTGATCTACACCGTCATCCTGCCCAAGTGCGGCGGCACCTTTAATCAGGATTTCCTCAGCACGGTCTGCACCATCGTGCTGATCATTGCCGGTATCGGCACCCTGATCGTCTGCGCCGGTATCTCCGCCTACGATAAGCCCGAAAACTTCGAGGGCACCAGCAAAAAACACGAGCCGCTGAAAACTGCGGATATTCTTGAGGTGCTCAAGCACAACAAGCCCCTGCAGTGCTACATCGCCTCCAACGCTTCCGATAAGCTGGCACAGCAGGTAGGCAGCCAGGCCATCATCAACACGATGCTGAACGGCATCCTCATCGGCAACATGGGTCTTGCTACCACCCTTGGCGTGATCAGCATGGTGCCTTCCATCTTCTTTGCGGCCTTCGGTGCAAAGTATGTGGGCAAAAATGGCAGCAAGAAGGGCATCGTGACCTGGACCTGCGTCAGCATGGCCATCGCCTCTGTGCTGTTCCTGTTCTTCATCTTTACCGACACTCGTCAGATCGGTGTGATCGGCAGCTGGAACATGATCGTTTACGTCCTGCTGACTCTGCTGCAGAATGGTTCCATGATGTGCATTACCACCTCCAACACTTCTTACATGGCCGATACCATTGACTACGAGCTGGACCGCAGCGGCCGCTATATCCCGGCTGTCGTTTCTGGTACTTACAGTCTGGTGGACAAGCTCATCACCTCGGTGGCTGCTGTCATCGCCACCGGTGCGGTCGCCCTTCTGGGTTACACCACCACCATGCCCCAGCCCACGGATTCCTACACCAGCGGCATCTTCTGGATGACCCTTGCCATCAAGTTCGGTCTGCCCATGCTGGGCTGGGTCATCACCCTGATCGCCATGCTGGGCTGCCCGCTGACCAAGGAAGAAATGGTCAACGTCCAGAAGCGCATCGCAGATAAGAAAGAAGCCCTTCGTCATGAAGTAATTGCAGAAAAGATGCAGTAACACCCTGCAAAAACCGAAAGGGCTCATACGCTCTTTCGGTTTTTGCTGATTCCATCCATCTTTTATAAATATAAAGGAGTTTTTACCATGAGCAAGACCATCCTGTTGAATCAGAGCGACTGGCATTTTACCAAGGAGAACCCTGGCATCCCCACCGCTGTTATGGGTGAGGCCATTGCCCTGCCCCACACCTGGAACGCAGTGGATGGTCAGGACGGCGGCAACGATTACTACCGCGGCACCTGCTGGTATACGCTGGCCCTGGCAAAGCCCACCATCCCGGCAGGCGGCAAGGCTGTTTTGCAGCTGGACGGCGCAGCTATGACCGCTGCCGTCTACCTGAACGGTGAAAAGCTGGCTGAGCACAAGGGCGGCTACTCCACCTTCCGGGTAGACCTGACCGACCACCTCAAAGAGGAAAATCTGCTGGCAATTTCCGTGGACAACAGCGACAACGACACCGTGTATCCCCAGAAAGCCGATTTTACCTTCTACGGCGGCATTTACCGGGATGTGACCCTGCATATCGTCCCGGCAGAACACTTTGCCCTGCCCGCTAATGGCGCACCGGCACTGAAGGTGACCCCCATCGTCACCGACCTTGCTGCCAGGACCGCCGAGGTCACCGTGGAAGCCGCCGTGGTGGACGCACAGAACGTGATCTTTGCACTGGAAGGCCAGAACATCGCTGCCCCGGTGGAAAAGGGCACTGCAAAGGCTGTTTTCACCCTGCACGATGCCCATCTGTGGGATGGCGTGGACGACCCCTTCCTCTACACCGTTTCCGCCAAGCTGGACAATGGTGAGGAGACTTCCGCCCGGTTCGGCTGCCGCAAGTTTGAGATCGACCCCCAGAAGGGCTTCATCCTGAATGGTCGCAGCTATCCGCTGCGTGGCGTTTCCCGCCATCAGGACCGCAAGGACGCGGGCATTGCCCTGACCAACGAAATGATGGAGGAGGACATTGCCCTCATTCTGGAGATCGGGGCCAACACCATCCGGCTGGCCCACTATCAGCACGCACAGCATTTCTATGACCTGTGCGACGAAAAGGGCCTTGTCATCTGGGCAGAGATCCCCTACATCACCATGCACATGAAAAACGGCCGTGCCAACACCCTGACCCAGATGGAAGAGCTGATCCTCCAGAATTACAACCACCCCTGCATTGCTGTGTGGGGCCTGTCCAACGAGATCACCGCCGCCTCCGCTGTCAACGAGGATCTGCTGGAAAACCACCGTCTGCTGAACGAGCTGGCTCACAAGCTGGACTCCACCCGCAAGACCACCATGGCAAACGTGTTCATGCTGGAGACCACCAGCCCCATTCTGGAGATCCCGGACGTAAACAGCTACAACCTTTACTTTGGCTGGTATCTGGGAGAATTGGAGCAGAACGACGAGTTCTTTGATAAGTACCATGCCGATTACCCTGACCGCTGCATCGGCTTATCGGAGTACGGCGCAGATGCCAACCCCCAGTACCAGAACAGCCACCCGGAAAAGGGCGACTACACCGAGAGCTACCAGTGCATTTACCACGAGCACATGGCCAGGATGATCGCCGACCGCCCGTGGCTGTGGGCGACCCATGCGTGGAATATGTTTGATTTTGCCGCCGATGGCCGTGATGAGGGCGGCAAGCACGGCGAGAACCAGAAGGGACTTGTCACCTTTGACCGCAAGCTCAAAAAAGACCCCTTCTATCTCTACAAGGCCTATTGGAGCAAGGAGCCGTTCGTGCACCTGTGCGGCAGCCGCTATGTAGACCGCGCCGAGGATGTGACTGAGATCAAGGTCTACTCCAATCTGCCGGAGGTCTCGCTGTACAAGGACGGTCAGCTGGTGGAGACCCGTAAGGGCGACAAGGTGTTCACCTTCCAGCTGCCCATCACCGGCAAACACAGCATTGAGGCACGCTCCGGTGAGCACAGCAGCGTGATCCTGGTGAACAAGGTGGACGCCCCCAACCCGGATTACGCCATGGACAACCGCAAGAACGTGGCCAACTGGTTTGACGGCGAGCTGGACGAAAGCTGCTGGTCGGTCAAGGACAACATGGCTGCCGCCACAGCAGACCCGAAAGTTGGTCCCATTCTGAAGCAGATCTCCGATAAAGCCGCCGCTGCCCGCGGAGATGTTGCCGCCGCCGTGAAGGACAACCCGGCTCTGGTGGCGATGATGGAGCGTGCCATGCGGCGGATGACCATTGAATCCATGCTGATGCAGGCCGGCGCTTCGGAAGAGGATATCAAGCAGCTGAACCGTGTATTGCAGGGCATTTCCAAGGAGTGATTCGATGAAACAAACCTATTGTAACCCCCTTGATCTGGGCTACCGTTACCAGCACATGAAGGAAGGCCCCCGTACAGCAGGTTTCCGGGAGGGTGCAGACCCCACGCTGGTATCCTTCAAGGGCAAATACTACCTCTTTGTTTCCATGTCGGCAGGCTTCTGGTATTCGGACGACCTGCTGCACTGGGACTTCCATGCAGACCCGGATCTGCTGATCTACGATTATGCCCCCGATGTGCGGCAGGTGGGCGATTTCCTGTACTTCTGCGCCAGCCGCAAGGGGCGCAACTGTCCCATCCTGCGCACCGCTGACCCCCTGACCGAGCCGTTTACCGAAGTATCTGCGCCCTTTGCTTTCTGGGACCCGGATCTGTTCTGCGATGATGATGGCCGGGTGTACTTCTACTGGGGCTGCTCCAATACTACGCCCATCTACGGCGTGGAGATGGACCCGGACACCATGACCCCCATCGGGGAAAAGCAGGAGCTGATCTTCGGCAATGAAACCGTACTGGGCTACGAACGCCCCGGCGACAACGGCATTGTGGACCGGGAAGCCAGCGTGCTGTACCAGTCCATGAAGCAGTTCTATGACCCCAAGACCGGCAAGCTGGATCTGCCGCCGCAGATGGCAAACATCCCCGGCCTGAGTGCCGAAAGCCTGACTGCCATGTTCAACGCCGTGGGCAAACCCTACATTGAGGGTGCCTTTATGACAAAGCATGACGGCCTCTATTACCTGCAATACGCCTGCCCCGGCACACAGTACAACACTTACGCCGATGGTGTATACACCTCCACTTCTCCGCTGGGTCCCTTTGTACGACAGGCATCCAACCCGTTTTCCGCCAAGCCCGGCGGATTCATCACCGGCGCCGGCCACGGCAGCACCATTGCCGACCACTATGGCAACTGGTGGCATGCCTCTACCATGCGCATTTCCGTCAACTATGACTTTGAGCGCCGGGTGGGGCTGTTCCCTGCCGGGTTCGACAAAGACGGGGTTCTCTACTGCAACCAGAACTTTGCCGATTACCCGCACCGCATCCCGGCTGGCAAGTTCGATGCCGCCAGCCAGCAGCCGGAATGGATGCTGCTGAGCTACAAAAAGCCGGTCACGGCTTCCAGCACTGCCGAGGGCAGCAGCCCGGCACTGGCCGTCAACGAGGACTGCCGCAGCTGGTGGAGCGCCGCTGGTACAGAGCCGGGCGAATGGCTCTGCGTGGACCTTGGCAAAGAGAGTGATATCCGCGCCATTCAGGTAAATATGGCAGATGAAAAGCTTGTGGTGGACTTCCCAGCCGACAGCTACGGCGATACCCGCAAGACCCGCCACATCGAGACCCGGCCGCAGATCTCCCATTACACGGTAGAAACCAGTGTGAACGGAGCAGACTGGTCGATCCGCGAAACGGTTGCCCGGGAGTGCTCCAACGGCTACTACGAATATGCCGACGGCATCCGTGCCCGGTATGTCCGGGTGACCGGCGGCGAACTGCCCTATGGGCAGGCACTGCGCATCAGCGGCCTGCGGGTGTTCGGCAACGGCGAAGGCGCAAAGCCCGCACAGGCAGAAGCCGCCGGGATTCGTGTGGATGCACTGGACGCAAAGATCACCTGGCAGCACATCGAAAACGCGCAGGGCTGCAATGTCCGCTATGGCGTTGCACCCGACAAGCTCTATCTGAGCTGGTTGGTCTACGATGCAGACGAAGTGACCCTTTCCACCCTGACCGCCGGGCAGGAATACTACATCTGCGTGGACAGTTTTAACGAAAACGGCATCACGCCGGGCAAGACATTCAAACTGGAGGGGTAAATCATGCCCATCAAAGCCGTGCAGCAATTTATGCTGGGCACTGTACTGAACAACGAGCAGCAGGCCAAAGAGACCCTTGCCGCCGTGAAAGCCGCCGGGTACGACGGCATTGAACTGTGTGGATTTATGATTCATCCCATTGGCTTTGTGGTAAAGCTGCTGACCAAAGCCGCCGGAATGCCGGTGGGCAAGGGCGGCAATCTGGACTGGCACAAGCTGGTGCAGGAGGCTGGGCTGAAGGTGATCAGCCTGCACACCGACCTTGGCAGTCTGGAACGGGATGCCCATGCAGTGGCCGAGGAAGCAAAAAGTTTTGGCACGGAGTATGTGGTCATCACCGGGATGTACCGCTTTGATTATGGCGATGAAGCCACGATGCACGAACTGGCCAAACGTCTGAACAAGGCGGGCGAGACCCTGCAAAAAGAGGGCATCCACCTGCTCTACCACAACCACAACTGCGAGCTGCGTCCTGTGAACGCAGCCAAGCGCGCTTACGATATTCTTTTAGAGGAGACCGATCCAGCCTTCGTCAACTTTGAGTTTGACAGCTACTGGTTCACCGAGGGTGGTGCAAACGCCTTGGCGTGGATGCAGCGGCTTGGTCCTCGCATGAAGCTGTGGCACATCAACGACCGGGGCACCCGCATTACCGGCAGCGCCATTACCCCCATTCTGAAAACCGACAGTATGGAGCTGGGCACCGGCAACATGGATCTGGACAGCCTGATGACACAGGCACTTTCCGTGAATGTAGATGCCATCATTCTGGAAAGCCACCGCAACTGGGTGGACAATTCCCCTGTCAAGAGCTTCCAGCTCAGTGCAAAATACCTTGCACAAAAATTCTGATCTGCCATTTTCTCATCATTTTCTTCATTATCCCCATAAAAGCAACGCCCCGCACCGGTTACTCCTTCCGGTGTGGGGCGCTGTGTTTTGCGGGAAATATTTTTGCGTTACAGGGTATGAGTTCCCGGCTGCAAGGTCAGGTTTCTGCCATCCGGGAGGGTAACTTCTGCGGTCAGATTACAGGGCACGGTGATGGTGTAGGTCACGGCATCGCCTGCATACTGCCAGCCGCTTTCAATGCGCCCCACCGGGGAATCGTACACCGCTTTTGCCCAACCCAGTGCAGGGTTTGGGGTGGGAGCGATGGTCAGGGTCTGGCTCGCCAGATGGATGCCGCACACACCGCCGAACAGCCAGCCGCAGATCGCGCCATAAGAGTAATGGTTCAGGGATTCACTGGGGTGTCCATTGGTGTCAATGCCCGTCCACGTTTCCCAGACGGTGGTAGCGCCCTGTTTGACCTCATAGAGCCAGCTGGGGGCGGTATCCTGCAGCAGCAGCTTGTAAGCGGTGTCCGCATGGCCATACTTTGCCAGCACCTCACAGAGGAAGGGCGTGGAAAGGAAGCCGGTGTTCAGGTGGCAGCCGTTTTCCAGCACCATCTGGTTCAGCGTATCCGCAGCGGCTTGGCTCTCAGCTTCATCCAACAGACCGAATGCAATGGCACGGACATATTCACACTGCCGGTCGGATGTGATTTTTCCATGATCTGTAAAGGCGGCACGATAGGCAAGGCGGGCTTTTTCCGCTGTGTCACGGTACTGCGCTGCGTCCTCTGCCTTGCCCAGCGCCTGTGCAATTTCTGCCAGAAGCCGCCCGGAATAAGTCAGATACGCCGTACCCACGCTTTTGCGCGGGTTCATCATCGCCTGCATCGCGGTGATGCCCGGCTCACACCATTCGCCGTAGTCCAGACCATTCAGAACCGTGTATTTGGCGTACTCGCCGGTCTGCTGCTCCTCGGTGGTCTGCTGGGCACGACCCAGCAGGAACGCATACCACTTCTGCATCATCTCGTAGTTGTCTGCCAGAATCTTGCGGTCGCCGGTACGCTTATAAAGAGCGTAGGGCACCAGAATGGAGGCATCGCCCCAGCCCGCCGACATACAGAGCATGGGGGTCATATAACCGGGGCGGCTGGTGGGCGGGGCAATGTTTGCCATGCGTCCATCCGGGTACTGGTTCAGGCGGCATTCGGCCAGCCATTTTTCCACCACCGGGTAGCAATCCATCAGGGTCAGACCGGTTTCAATGAACACCCCCATGTCGCCCGTCCAGCCAGCACGCTCACGGGTAGGACAGTCGGTGGGGATATCGCAGAAGTTGCCCTTCTGGCTCCACACACTGTTTTGCACCAGCTGACTCACATCCGCATTGCCGCACCCAAAGCTGCCGGTGACCGGCATCTCCGAATAGACGGCATGGGCGGTAAACTCTGCGCCGGTCAGGTCGATGTCCGTTTCCACCTTTGCGTACCGGAACCCCATGATGGTAAAGCTGGGCTTATAGTGATTTTCGCCCTCTTTGCAGATCAGTTCCAGCAGCTGTGCCGTGCCGCCCTCTTTGTGGCGGTTCCGATCCTGAAAGTTCTCCTGTGTGAAGTTGCCGTTCTCGTCCAGCGTTTCGCCGCAGAGCAGACGGATCTTCTGACCTTCGTGGGCAGTCAGCTTCATTTCTACATAGCCTGCCATATTCTGCCCGAAATCCAGAACCGTTTCTCCATTGGGTGTGCGGAACAACCTGCCCGTGAAGGTTTCCTGTTCCCGGATGGGCACGGTGTTCATGCCAATGAGGGGGAGCGTGTTGGGCGCAGTCCTCACGCCGTGCCAGCCGGTCAGTTTTCCTTCCAGCCGGGCATCGTACACTTCGCCCTGCTGCAGATCGTTCTGGCGGATGGGGCCGCACTGGGTTGCTTCCATGGCATCATCCGAAACGCAGACCGCCTTGCCATCCACTTCCAGCTGGAACAGGACAGCCAGTTCCTTGCCGAACAGGTCTCGGTCACCATCCACGCCGGAAGTGCTGCGGTACCAGCCATCGCCCAATGCGATCAGCAGCTCGTTTTCACCGTCACGGACAAGCGCAGTCACATCGTAGGTCTGCGCCCCAAGGTGCTTGTCTGCGGTAAAGCTGCCGGGGGCAAGCACCATGTCGCCGACACGCTTGCCGTTCAGCCATGCCGCATACAGGCCCTTGGCGGTAATGTACAGCCGCTTGCACTGCCCCGCCGGGGCGGTGAACGTTTTGCGCAGATAACTTGCCGGGCGGTGGGGCTGATAAGGCTGCACCTGCCCTTTGCCGGAGGCTTCCAGCGCTGCCTGCTTCTGCTCCCAGTTGGGCTTTGCAAGGGCGTTGATGGCATCGGTGCAGTCGATGTCCGGCTCTTCTGTCTCCGGGCAGACCCACACGCCCTGCCAGTCTGCCTGTGCAAGCCCGGTCTCGAAGGAAGCGGTGCTCCATGCACCGGGCTGGTCATTTTCATCCCACAGGCGGATGCACCACCGTCCCTGCGTCTTGGGCGGTACAGCGGGCGTTTCGGTGTGCATCATACTGCTCAAAATCTTTCCGCTTGTCCACAGCGTTTCGGCTCCGGCAGTCACTTCAATTTCGTAAGCAGTCTGGCGCACGCCTTCGGCGCACTGCCACGATAAAAACAGCGTCCCGGCATCCATGCCGAGAGGTTGGGTCAGATGATTCGTTTTCAGGTTTGTTGCTTGCATCATCCACATCTCCTTTTTTCCGTTTGATCTCTGCTCTTAATTATAAAGGGAATCCCACGGAATAAGGGTGCAAAAATTTGTGTTGTCAGTCAAAAAGTCGTGTTGTTTATGACAATCCAAAAAATTCATCTTGCTTCACGATTTTTCATCCGTACTGTCTGCGGTTTTCCTGCGACGCAATCATGCAGCCTGCATCCACTGGATGCAGTTCAAGGGTTTGGGTGTTCCCCAACAAGTATTTTGCAGAGCAAAAATGGTCTTTGTATATACGAAGACACTGCTTGCTACAATGGTGTTGGTTCTGAGAAGCTCACAGCCAGTGAGCTATACAGATGC